>VYKW01000009.1_pt1 | contig 196788 bp, 171 predicted proteins | sample 5114451 | NCBI WGS metagenome assembly VYKW01 (sample SAMN12291784, study PRJNA351875) | freshwater metagenome | isolation source: freshwater lake | place: USA: Michigan, Gull Lake | collected 2013-08-08
CCCGCCGGAGGCGTCAGTAGCGGCAAGGCTCTAACAGGGCCGTTGGTCCCCGGTCAGTCGCGTCCGAACGACGCGGGGCCGTCCGCTTCCGGTCAGACCAGCCGCGCGGAGCAGAAGACGCGAAGCCGAAACTACTCACCACACGGTCTCCGGGCCTCGCGCCCGCTGCTCCGCCCGCCCTTCCCATCCCGTTCACAGCGGAAGAGCGTCTCGTCACGTCTCCTCCCCATCTCCGATGGGGAGGTGGCACGCAGCGAAGCGAAGTGACGGAGGGGGCGAGGCAACGCGTCCATCCAAGGTTCTCACTTCAAACACCCCCCCCCCTCAGGACCAGCCAGCCCTCACCCCCACCACCGCCTCGTCCCCCTCGTCTCGGCGCTGCGCGCGCCGATCCACTCCCCCATCGCCCTTCGGCGACGGGGGAGAGACCAGAACAGGAGAACACCCCCATGACCCGTCGCAAGACCTCTCGCGCGTCTCGTTCGCCGTCCAGGTCCTCCGAAAATCAGGCCGAACTGGCGGTACTGCGCGCCGAACTGCTGCGTCGTTGGGAAAGGGTCCGGGCGCAAGCCATCGCGAGCGAGGCCGAGCTCAGGCGGCAGCGGTGCCCCGATTGCCCGCTCTCGACCCCCGAGCCCTGACCCTCTAGAACCCGCCGCCCATGCCCATCGCCTTCGACATCGCCGCTAAAGACGGTCGCGCCCGGACCGGGGTGCTGAAGACCGCGCGCGGCGATATCCGCACTCCGGCCTTCATGCCCGTGGGCACCGCCGCCACGGTCAAGGCCATGACGGTCGATCAGGTGGCCTCGACCGGGGCCGACATCATCCTGGGCAACACCTACCACCTGATGCTGCGCCCGGGTCCCGAGCGGATGGAGCGGCTGGGCGGGCTGCACCGCTTCATGGGCTGGACCAAACCCATCCTGACTGACTCCGGCGGCTTTCAGGTCATGTCGCTGGCCGGCATCTCCAAGGTGAAGGAAGACGCCGTCACCTTCTCCAGCCACATCGACGGCTCCAAGCACGTCCTGTCGCCGGAACGCTCCATCGAGATACAGGCCGACCGCCTCGGCTCCGACATTGTCATGCAGCTGGACGAATGCGTCTCCTGGCCGGCGGAGGAACCCCGCGCCCGAGCCGCCATGGAGCTGTCCGCGCGCTGGGCCGCCCGGTCAAAGGCCGCCTTCGGCACGCGAGAGACGCAAGCCCTGTTCGGCATCCAGCAGGGCTCCACCTTCGAGAACCTCCGCCGCGAATCCGCCGACCGCCTGATCGAGATCGGCTTCGACGGCTACGCCATCGGCGGGCTCGCCGTCGGCGAGGGCCATCAGGCCATGTGCGAGACGCTGGATTTCGCCCCCGCCATGCTCCCTGCCGACCGGCCCCGCTATCTGATGGGCGTGGGCAAGCCCATCGATCTGGTCGAGGCCGTCTGGCGCGGCGTGGACATGTTCGACTGCGTGCTGCCGACCCGCGCGGGCCGTCACGGCCAGGCCTGGACCTGGGACGGCCCCGTCAACCTCAAGAACGCCCGCTTCGCCGAGGACCAGGACCCGCTGGACCCGGCCATCGCCGGTCCGTCGTCGCTGTATTCAAAGGCCTATCTGCACCACCTGATCCGCGCCGACGAGATTCTGGGCAAGACCCTGCTCAGCTGGCACAATCTCGCCTTCTTCCAGACCCTGACCGCTGCCATGCGCGAGGCCATCGCCCACGGCCGGTTCGAACCGTTCCGCCGCGACTTCCACGCCCGCCACACCTCGAACTGACCCCGGGATCTGGTGATGAGGATCGAGAAGTCCGGCTTCCACGCCTACAACACATACCTCGAGGAACCGCCCCGCCCGGACGGCAACGAGACCGCCCTGCATCGCCACGTCATCATCATCGGCGGCGACAAGTATGCGTTCTTCGCCCACTGGTCCGGGAAGTTCGCGCACAAGGGCGAGCGGATCTCGTTCGACTGGGACTGGGACCGGACCGGCGAGTTCCGCAACATCGACAAGCCGTCGTTCGAGGCCTTCGCCAAGGACGGCACGGTCCACATCCGGGGCGATCGGAGCGACCGACGCAGGCCCGCCGGCAGCCGCTAGATCCCGTCGGTGAACCCGAGATACATGCCCTCCATGAACGGGAATATGGCTTCGCCAAACAGGGCCCGGGCGGCGAGGACCACGAGAACAAAAACCAGGATCTCACGGGTGCGGCGACGAACTGCGGTCATGGGCGATCTCCGACGAGTGCTGCGATACTCGCCACGATTGCCGCCGGTGTCAACGCTGCGACCGCCCCGTCGGCCGGAACCAGGCCGGCGAGGCCGGCGGCGCGCAGTTCGCCCGCATGCCCAGACCCTTCAGATAGGCCCGCCTCAGCCGCCCGGCCTCGACCGCGTCCTGCACCGCCCGCGACCGCGCCTGCGCTCCCGACAGCCGCCGCACCCAGCTGCGATAGGGAATGAAGTCCGTCGTCGCGTCCCGGATGGCGTCCAGCGCCGCTTCGGCCAGCGCATCCTGCGCCTGCTCGTTCAGCGTCGGACTGTCCGGGGCCGGCGGCTCGTCCCGATCCGGCCCCAGCGCCTCGTCGAGCCGCAGCACCTCGGCCCGGATCGTCGTGCACTGGTTCAGATTGCGCCGGTCATACGGATTGGCCTGGGCTTGCAAAAGCACCGTCGGGATCTGCTCGCGCCGGACGTTCAGATCGACCAGTGGCTGGGTCGCCGCATCGCCGAAGCCCTCGCCGATCTGCCGGGCGGCAGAACACCCTCCAACCAGCAGCAGGCACGCCAGCCCGACGACGACCCTCACCGCGCCTCAGCCGGCCGGACGCAGGGTCGACGGATCAAAGATCTGGATCTCCGACCCGTACTCGATCAGGACCACCGTCGTCGGATCGCCCTCAAGCACGCGGAAGCTGCGATGGCCGACCATCTGGGGGCCCATCGGGCCGCACGGCGGCTCGACCTCGACCGAATCGGCCTCACCCGAAGCAAAAGCGTCCCAGCGCGCCGCCAGCTCGCCGGTCGGCTCAAGGCTGAAGCTGCCGGGAACCGCACCCTCGAACGTGACCGGCTGCAGGGTGCAGGTCGCCGTGTTCGGTCCCGGAGACCGGGCACGAACGGCGTCCAGGATCGATTCGATCGGCGCATCCGCAGCCTTTTTGAAGATCACGATGGCGGGCGACCGCGACGTCTCTCCCTCGAAGGTGTTCTCGATGACAAAGCCAGGCAGGCTGTCGTCGGCGACCAGGCGCGAGCCGCCCGGCCCGGCCGAACAGTCAAAGCTCCAGACCGCCAGACCCGATCCCTCGACCTTGCCCCAGGTGCACGACGCGAACGTCTGCTGCAGCATCTCGGACGGTTGCGGATCGGCAACGGCCGGTACCGCCGCATCCGCAGGCTCGGCGGGTGCCTCGCAGGCGACGAGCGTCAGCGTTGACAGCACGGCAATGGCAGCAGCGATTTTCATGGCGAATCCCCTCAGCTTTCGGCATCTACAATGAGGGCAAACCCACCCACGCTCAAGCCGCGAGCGTCCCCAAGGCGAGGCGTTGGCGCAACAACCGGGCGCTCAAACAGCGAGGCTCCGCGAGCCGAGCGTTAGCGCAACTGGCAAGCGCTCAAGCAGCGACCGACCGCGTCGCGAGCGATAGCGCAAAAAAGACGGAAGCGAGGCGGATGGTACGTCCTCTCGGGCTCGAACCGAGGACCCTCTGATTAAAAGTCAGATGCTCTAACCAACTGAGCTAAGGACGCACATCGCAGCCGCAAAGACGGACAGGCCGTTTCGCGGTTGCGCCTTCTGGTTCATGAGAGGCGCCCGGTCAAGACCGGGACACAAAAGGACAGGCGTGCATGAAGCCTCTGACGGGGGTCCGCATCATCGAGTTCGACGGCCTGGGGCCTGTCACCTTCGCCGGCATGGTGCTGGCCGATCTGGGGGCCGAGGTGCTGCGTCTGACCCGCGCAGACGGGGCCTCCGCCTTCGGCGACGTCGGTGGCGCGGTGCTGCATCGCGGCCGTAGCGCCGTTCCGGTCGACCTGAAGTCGCCCGCAGACCGCGCCGCCGTGCTGGACTTGATCGCCCGCGCGGACGCCGTGATCGAGAGCTTCCGGCCCGGCGTCATGGAACGCCTCGGTCTCGGACCCGACGTCTGCGCCGCAGCGAACCCCCGCCTGGTCTTCGGCCGGGTGACCGGCTGGGGCCAGACCGGCCCCCTCGCAGACACGGTCGGGCACGACATCAACTACATCGCCCTGACCGGAGCGCTGCATGCGATGGGAGAGCCGGACCGTCCGCCCCGCCCGCCGCTGAACCTCGTCGGCGATTACGGCGCCGGCGCCATGCTGCTTGTTACCGGCGTGCTCGCGGCCATCATCGAGGCGCGTCAGACCGGACAGGGCCGTGTCGTCGACGCCGCCATGACCGATGGGACATCGCTTCTGTCCAGCCTGTTCCACGCGCTTTCGGCCAGCGGCCTCTGGTCAGCCGAGCGAGGCGCCAATCTCCTGGATGGCAGCGCGCCCTTCTATCGCTGCTACGCCTGCGCGGATGGCCGCTTCGTCGCGGTCGGCGCCCTGGAGCCTCGTTTCTACGCGGCCCTACTTCACGGTCTGGGAATCGATCCAGCCGAAGCGCCACAGTTTCCACCCAGCGGCTGGCCCGCGCTCCACGCCTGCTTCGGGGACGTCTTCGGGACACGCAGCCGCGACGACTGGGCAGCGCATTTCGACGGTACGGAGGCCTGCGTGACGCCGGTCCTGACCTTTGCGGAGGCGGCCAGCCATCCGCACAACGTCAGCCGGTCCACCCTGGTCGGTGACCCTGTCCAGCCATCGCCCGCGCCCCGGTTCGACAACACCGTCATTGCGCCTCAGCCAGGCACGGCCCTCGACCTGTCCTCGGCTGTCGCGCGCTGGACCTAGGCCGCGGCCGCCACCCGTTCTGCTCTCGGCGCAGCGCAGGCCTGGGCCAGGGTCGCAGCCAGAAGCGGCGGATCGATCGGCTTGGTCAGGAAGGCATGCACGCCCTCGGCGTCCCACGCAGCGCGATGAACATCCATCGCATTGGCCGTCAGGGCGATCACTGGCGTCGTGGTGTTCAACCCCTCGGCCCGGATGCGCGCCGTCGCCGTCAGCCCGTCCATGACCGGCATCTGCATGTCCATCAGGATGGCGTCGAAGGTCTGGCCCATGGCCGCCTCAACGGCCTCCGCACCGTTCTCCACCAGCACGAGCTGGCAACCGTGCGGTTCCAGCAGCAGCGAGAGGATGCGCCGGTTCACGGCGTGGTCGTCCGCTGCCAGGATGAGCCGGCCCTGCAGGCCGGTCTCTTCCGCCGTAGCCTGCGCGGGTGCCCTCTCGCTCTTGGTGACCGGCTCGACCGGCAAGCTCAGCGTGAAAGTCGAGCCCTGCTCCACAATGCTCTCGGCTTTGAGGCTTCCGCCCATGATCTCGGCGAGACGGCGGCTGATCGCCAGCCCCAGGCCCGTGCCGCCATACCGACGCGTCGTACCGGCGTCCGCCTGCTCGAAACTGTCGAAGATGTTCGCCAGCCTTTCCGGCGCGATCCCGCAACCGGTGTCTGCCACGGAAACCACCAACCGCTGCTGCGTTGCCTCCCAGCCCACCGAAACAGAAATCGTCCCGTCCTCAGTGAACTTCACGGCGTTGGAGAGCAGGTTGAACAGGATCTGCTGGAACCGCAGCGGGTCCGTCCGAACGCTGACGGGCACATCCGGCGCGATCTCCATCATCAGGCGCACCCCGTTGGCCTCAGCTTTTGGCTGCCACAGACGTCCCAACGAGGCGAGCTTGTCGCGTAAGTCCATCTCGGAGGACTCGAGCTGCATCTTGCCGGCTTCGATCTTGGAGAAATCGAGCACATCGTTCAGCAGCCCGACGAGAACGTCACCGGCGTCGAGCAGCATCGACACATGCTCGCGCTGCTCCCGATCCAGGCGGGTCCGACGCAGCAGGTTGGCCGCCGAAATCACAGCATTCATCGGCGTGCGGATCTCATGGCTGACCACCGCCAGAAAGTCGGACTTGGCTGCGCTGGCGACCTGGGCTTTCTTGCGCTCGGCGTTGGCCTGGTCATTGGCGTCCTGCAGCGCCTTGGTCGTCATGGAGCTCTGCCGGACAGCAACCACCAGGTGCGTCATGAACAGGACTCCGCCGATCACGATCAGGAAATCTTCCCATCTGCCGGTCGTCACGCCTTCCATCATCGGCAACCCGAGGAAGAACAGGCTATGTGGGACGACTGCGGACAAGAGCAGCGAGCGCACATGGTGCATGTGCAGGCTGACGTGCAACAGGGCTCCGGCCACCTGGATCATCGCGAACAATCGTCCCGCCTCACCTCCGGTTACCCAGAGAACGGCGGCTATTCCAGAGTAGACGATGACGTTCATCGCTGCCGTGGCGCACAGCGCGACCTTGTAAGGCGCAGACGGTTCTATGGTCGGGTTGAGCCTCAGGCGACGGAAGGCAAGCCAGTCGATGAACTGGCTCACTGCGACAAAGCCGAGCCACACCGCCGGCCAGGCACCGCGCGTCAGGAACCACGCTGTCACGGCGATGAACACCGCCAGCCCGAGACGCGTTTTCAGCTCTCTGAATCGCACCTGGGCGATCATGGCCCAGCCGTTGTTTGAAGCGCTCATGCCCTCTCCCATTCGTCGAACAGTGGCATCTAGAAGCAAAGAAAGCGTTGAGGGTGCCCCGGCCCCGTGACGCGCCCGCACGGGCAAGCTATGGAACAGGTATCCAGGCGGCCCGTTGCTGCCGAGAGACAAAGGGGAAGAGGTTCCATGAAGCGTCTGGTTTTGCTCACAGGTTCGGTCTTGGCCTTTGGCCTTTCCGGCTGCGAGGAGCCGGTCTCGCGCGAGGCGGAACTGCCGCCCCCGGTCGAGGCACAGATGGCCGAGGCGGCGGAGGACGCCGCCGCCCCTGCTGCGGACACGACCGCGCCGACCGACCAACCGCCTTCGCTCGACAACAGCCAGTTGCCACCGGCAAATCCTTCATCGGCAGAATCGGTCCAGCCTCAGAGTGAGACGCTTTTCTACTAGGCGGCGCCACACGGCTGTCGCGTTTGGCTGGTTGCGGAAACGCCGTCTCGGCCGCCCGCCGAATCCTGTCTGACCTGAGGATCCGCGATTGCCCTTTGCCCGCCTTCAACTGAGCATCATCGTGGGGGCGGCTATCTGCGCCAGCCTCTGGGTGGGCCCAGCCGAAGCGGACCCCAGGGCGCAGATTCGTGGAAACCTCCCGGACGACCTCCGGATACAGCTGCGCCAGGCCATCGGTGAGGTCGACGGACCGCCCACGAACCGCTTCGAGGCCCGTCGCCGCGCGCGCGCTGCGTTGGAGTCCGCCGAGGCCCTGCTTCGCTCCGAGGGCTACTATCAGCCACTGCTTGAGGACATCGTCGAAGGTGAAGACGCGCCTGTCGCCATCGTCTCGATCGAACCCGGCCGCCGGTTCACCCTTGCCGAGCCGACCATCCAGTGGGCCTCGCCCGAGCCCCAGGCGGATGTCATCCAGACAGCGCGCGCGAGACTGAACCTGGAGCCGGGCGCGCCCGGGCGCGCAGCTGACGTCATCGCTGCCGAAGGCCGGATCATCGCCAGCCTTTCGGAACAGGGCTATCCGGACGCGGAGGTCCAGCCTCGCCGGGTCGTGGTTGATCACGCTGCCTTTGCGGTTGCCCCGACCTATCGCATCGCTTCCGGTCCCCTCGTGCGCCTGGACGGCGTCCAGGTCGAAACCGCCGGCCCTACGAACCCGGCCTGGGTCGCGGCCCTAGCGCCGTGGCGGGAGGGGGATCGCTACGATCCAGAGCAGGTGGCTGAGTTGGAGCGACGCCTGCTGGAAACGGGCGTCTATGACGGTGTCAATGTGTCTCTGACGCCTGCGGATCAGGCGCGGGCCGACGGGAATCGCCCTGTGGTCGTGACCCTGACCGATCGTCCCCGGCGTATCGTTGAGGCAGGGGCCACCTTCTCCACAGCGGACGGCTCTGGGATCGAGGGCCTCTGGACCTACTACAACCGTTTCGGGCGGGCGGACACCTTGCGATTTCAGGCGCGCATCGCCGACATCGACAGCCGGATCGGTGCGGATCTGACCTTGCCGCACTGGCGCCAGCCCGGTCAGCTTCTCGCCCTGTCGGCCGCGGTCGTGAATGAAGACACCGACGCCTACATACGGACTGCCGGCGTGTTCTCGGCCGACATCCGCCAAAGGATCGGCAAGACCTCTTGGGTCAGCTACGGCCTCGGCGTGGATGCAGGCAAATACGACGAAAACCGCTTCGATCCCGTCACCCAGCTTCCGCTTTCGATTACCCGCGATCTTGCGATTCTGACGGGTCGAGGCTCGGCCTATCTGGACCAGTCGGACGATCCGTTGAACCCGACGACCGGCTGGCGGGCGACGTTGAATGTGCAGCCGACGGCCGTGACCGGCGAAGACAGTCTGCTGTTCCTGCGCGCGGAAGCCCAGCTTACCGGCTACATCCCGCTCCGGGATGACGCGACGACGGTCGCCGCCGGCCGGGTACGTCTTGGCTCCATCATCGGCGGCGACGAGCTGACCATTCCGTCGGACCGCCTCTTCTATTCGGGCGGCGGCGGATCGGTTCGGGGTTACGAGTACCAGGGCGTCGCACCCAGACTGCCCGACAATACGCCGCGCGGTGGGCTCTCGCTCTTTGAGGTGTCGGCCGAGGTGCGCCATGACCTGGGCCGCAACTTCGGGGCGGTGGCCTTCGTCGACGCCGGTGCGGTCGGATTTCAGGAGACGCCGGACTTCTCGAACCTGCGCTACGCCGTCGGCTTTGGCGCTCGCTACAACCTGTCTTTCGGCCCGATCCGCGCCGACATTGCCTTTCCCCTGAACAGGCGCGAAGGCGACGCCAGCTTCCAGATCTACGTCAGCATCGGCCAGGCCTTTTGACAGAAGCGCCCGACACGCCCGAGACCCCGGCAACCGTCGAGAAGCGCCGGCGCACGCGGCTCCAAATGGTCGCCATCTTCGGCGGCTTGGCTGTCGCGGGCCTTCTCGCGCTTGCCCTGATCCTGGCGCTCGGCGGGCGCATGTATCTGCTTTCCGGCCCCGGTCGCGACCTCGTCACCAGCTTCGTGGCAGGTCAGAAAATCGAACGCTATGGCCGGATCAATGTCGAGGGCCTGAGCGGCGATCTGTTTGACGACTTCACCATCGGGCGGGTCACGGTCACGGACGCTCAAGGCGTCTGGCTGGAGGCGACCGACGTGCGGGTCGACTGGTCTTACTGGCCTCTCGTCACGCGCCGCTTCCACGCCAGCGAGATATCCGCTGGCCAGATCCGGCTACTGCGTCGGCCAGACGTCGAGCCGCCCGACGGCAAGCCGCCACGCCCCCTCCCCCTGAGCATAGACATCGACAGCGTCCGGGCGGACGTCGAACTGCTCGAAGGCTTTTCCCGGGAATACGGCCGCTGGCGACTGGAGGGTCACGCGAGCGTACCTCGCCTTGGCGACAAGGCGGTCACGGTCAATGCCGAAAGCCTGAACAGGCCCGGGGACTACCTGCGTCTCATCGCCAGTATCGGCGACGGCCCCGAGGACCTTCGGCTGAACTTGCGGGCCAACGAGGCCAACGGCGGTCCTCTGGCCGGCTCGCTCGGCTATTCGCCCGACCAGCCCTTCTTCGCTTCGGCTTTGGTGAATGGCGAAGAGGTCAGCGCAACGGTGCGCACGGGCGACTTCACCCCCCTGACCATCCGGGGTCGCTATGGCACTTCCGGCTCTCGCATCTCCGGTTTTGCCGACTTCAGCGGATCGGACCTGCTAGCCCCCTTCGTGAGCCGGATCGGCCGCACGGCGCACTTCGGCTTTGCCTCGGTCCCGGAAGGCGAAGATGCGACCATCCACGGCGTCGCCTGGCGGCTGACTGCCGACAACCTGCAGTCCAGCGCCCGCGGTCGCATTGACGTGACGGACCGCGCCGTCCTTGAGGACGGTGTGGCGCTTGTTCTCTCCACGCCGTCCCTCACCCGGCTGACAAGCTCGCAGACCGGTGGACCAGCCCGCTACGAAGGCGTGTTCACAGGCGACCTGGATCGCTGGGCGCTTGCTGGCACGGTGCAGCTCGATCAACCGACCCTCGTCAGCTACTCGGCCTCAACCATGGCGGGGCGCTTGTCTCTGTCCGCCGAGACCGGTCGATACACGGTGTCCGGAGACATCACCGCGACGGGCGGGCGCAGCGCAGGCATCGTGGGTGCTCTTCTCGGCGCGTCACCGCGCGTCCAGTTCGAGGCGGCCCGCCTGCCAGACGGGGCGCTCCTGCTTCAACGGATCGATGCCCAGGGCCAGGCGCTGACCCTGACCGGCTCCGGGCAGAGGAACCTTCTCGGGGGCCTTGGCTTCAGGGGCGAAGCCCGGATTACCGATCTCGGTCGTATCCGACCGGGTGCGCGCGGGGTCTTCGGCGGACCGATCACGGCGGCCGCCGCCCGCTCCGGCGCGCCTTGGAGCCTCACTTTCGATGGACGGGGAACACGGCTGACAACAGGCCTGGCAGAGCTTGATCGGCTCCTGGGTACCACCCCCCGTCTCCAGCTCGCCGGAGGCTTGAACGGTGGCCGCATTGCCGTCGAGCGCGCCGATCTGACCGGCACGGCGGGCGCGGTGTCGGCCAAGGGCCTGATCGAACCCGAGGGTCGGCTCCGGTTGGCTCTGAACTGGAATGCGCGCGGCCCCTTCGGCGTAGGGCCCGTAGCCGTAGACGGCGCCATGACCGGCCAGGGTGCCCTGACCGGGACGCTGGCTCAGCCTCGCGCCGACCTGACGGCCCGGTTCGGCAGTATCGCCGCCGGGGCGCTGCGCCTGACCGACGCGGATCTGATCCTCAGTTTTCGCCGGGGCGTGGACGCCTCTGACGGCCGCGTAATGCTGACGGCCGGATCGAACTACGGACCGGCTCGGGCATCCGGGAACTTCTTCCTCGGGGGCAACCGCATCCGGCTGTCTGACGTCGATCTGAACGCAGGCGGCGTCACCGCTCAGGGTTCAATCGCTCTGGCGAACAACACGCCGTCCAGTGCCGACCTTACCTTTACCGCCAGGCCCGGAGCCTTCCTGGCGGCCGGGACCGCCGACGGCCGCGTCCGTCTGACCGAGGGAGCCGGCTCGGAGACCGCCATCCTCGATGTCAGCGGCCGAAACGTCCGCCTCGCTGGGTCGAGCTACGTCATCCGCACGCTCGAGCTAAACGGGAGAGGCACGCTGGAGCGTTTGCCGTTCACGCTGGTCGCCGACGTAGGCGGAGCCACGCCGGTCGCATTCGATGGCTCGGGCGTCTATTCGCGCCCAGGCGAAGCTCAGACCGTGACGCTCAACGGCGACGGCCGCATTCGCGAGATCGCGTTTTCGACCCGCAACCCCGCTGTGATCGCCATAGCTGGTGACGGCCGCGTCGCCCGCCTAGACTTGACGGTCGGCGGCGGCGTGCTGCTGGGCGAAGTCCGTCAGGATTCGGACGCCGCCGTGGTCCAGGCGGATCTGACCAGCGTTGACCTGGGATCCATTGCTCCCGACCTGCGCGGCAGCGTCACAGGTCACGTCTCGCTGCGAGGGGCCGGCGACGACCTGTCGGGCTCAGCCAATGTTCGTCTGATGGGCTTGCGCAGCATCGACGCTCCCCGGGGGCTCACCGTTGACGGGGGGCTCACTGCCACCCTCGTCAACAACACCCTTCGACTGCAGGCCAACGCCTCGGGCACGAACGCCGTCAACGCGACGGCGGATGTCACGCTTCCGGTTGAGGCCTCAGCCGCGCCTCTGCGACTTGCGATCGCCCGCACGCGACCCATGTCGGGCGAAGTCGATATCGACGGCCAGATCCAGCCCATCTGGGATGTCTTCTTCGGCGGCGAGCGCTCGCTAGCGGGGCAGGTCAACGCGTCTGCCACGCTCGGCGGGACCTTGGCTGCTCCGCTGATCAACGGGAGCCTGGCGTTGGCTCAGGGACGCTTCCGCGACAACAGTTCTGGCCTGACGCTCGATGACATGACCGTGGCCGCCCGTTTCGACGACACGACAGCCCTGATCCAGACCTTCACTGCCACCGACAGCTCGGGCGGCACGGTCTCCGGCGATGGCCGCATCGGTCTGCGTGAGGGCTCGGGCTCCAGCTTTGAGCTGGCCCTTACGCGCTTTCGCATCATCGACAACGACATTGCCGTGGCCCGGGCTTCCGGCCCTCTGACCGTTGTCCGCGCCACAGACGGCAACGTGACGCTGTCGGGTGAAGTCAACGTCGATCAGGCCCGAATCGAAGCCAATCCGCCTGGCTCAAGCGGAATAGTTCGAATGGATGTGGCCGAGGTCAATCGCCCAGGCGGCGACCCGGTCGAAGACGATGCAGTGACCGCATCACGCGGTCCACAGATCGGTCTCGACGTCCGCCTGCGTTCTAGGGGCGGAGAAGTGCGTGTCGAAGGTCGAGGGCTCAATGTGCTGCTCAACGTCAATGCGCGCGTTCAGGGCACGGTCAGCCAGCCCCAGCTGACAGGAACTGCCAGCATCGTCCGCGGTGACTATGATTTCGCGGGGAAGCGGTTCGTCTTCGACCAGCGGGGCTCGGTGTCCTTGTCGACCAATCCGTCGCTCATACGGCTGGACCTGACCGCTGTTCGAGAAGACCCGGCCCTGACGGCGACCATTCGGGTCACGGGCACTGCGGCCCGTCCAGAGATCGCTCTGACTTCCACACCGCAGCTGCCACAAGACGAGATCCTGTCCCAGGTGCTGTTCGGGCGCTCGGCGTCCCAGCTGTCTCCATTCGAGGCGGCCCAGCTGGCGGCAGGCGTCGCCTCACTGGCGGGTGGGGGCGGCTTCGACGTGATCGGCAATCTGCGGCAGCTCGCGGGGCTGGACCGCCTGTCTTTCGGCGGCGAGGCCTCGGCTCTGACGGTGGCGGGCGGCCGTTACATCACCGATGACGTCTATCTGGAGATCATCGGCGGCGGCGAAGGCGGGGCGGCAGTGAACGTCGAATGGCAGGTGCGCCGCAACCTCGCCATCAGCTCCCAGTTCGGCGGCCAGGGCGACGCCAGCCTTTCTATCCGCTGGCGCCGCCAGTCGCGCGTGCCCGGTTCAGACAGCGCGGACCGGCGACCCAATCAAGATGCGGACTAGCGCGCGGAGTCCATCTGGAGCTTGTCCAGTTTGTTGATGCCGCGCAGGCCGGCGATATGCAGGACGACCTGCACGACCATGATCACCAGCGACAAGGCGATCTGCCAGACAGGAACCACCGGCGCATTCGGGACCATTCCGACCAGCAACGGCGTCGCCGCCGTCGAAAGGATGCCATAGGCGAGCAGCACCAGGAACAGGATGGCCATGAACTTGCCCGGGTTGCGCAACTGGACAAACCCAAGGATCAGTTGAAGGACGGCGAGACCACCCGTGGCATAGATGGCCACCTGCGCCCCCATGGCGGCGGCTTCGGCGTTCACATCGCTTCCGGCGGCAGAGGCGACCGCGTCCTGCATCGCCGCAGGATTGGCCAGCGACCAGGCGATGCTGACCGCAGCAACAATCACGCCGATGAAGATCGAGATAGCGCTCGCCTTAGCGGCCGATTCGGCCTCCGCTTCAGTGCGGATCGGCGCGGTGGGGTTCATGCCGGTGATCAAGCTGGCCATTGGGTCCTCCCTGCAAATGACAATGGTCCTTTACATGACAAGGAACCCTTACACAAGAGGAGCGCCGTGGCGGGGTTCACCTTTGTCGCAGGGGCGGCTAGAAGCAGGTCATGCGGATTCTTCAGCAGGATCATGCCGCCCTCGACCTGGTCGGGCGGGGGGGCGCGGTCCTTGTCGACCGCGCGATCGCCTGGGCCAACGTCAACTCCGGCAGCGACCACACCGAAGGGCTGGAAGCGACCCTCAGCTTGCTTGAGACCGAGACCGCCCGCCTGCCCGCCGAGGTCATTCGGGTGCCGACGCAGGGCTTCTCGACGGTCTCCGACGACGGCTCGCTGAAGTCTCAGGCGCGCGCTGATGCCCTGCGGATCACCGCGCGGCCGCAGGCCCCGATCCAGATCGTGCTGACCGGCCACTACGACACCGTCTATCCGTCCGACAGCCCGTTCCAGACCGTGACCGCCCGCGCGGACGGCGCCCTGAACGGGCCCGGAATCGCCGATATGAAGGGCGGGATCTCCATCATGCTCGGCGCGCTGGAAGCCTTCGAGACCCATCCGGAAAGGGAGCGCGTCGGCTGGACGGTTCTGCTGTCACCCGACGAGGAGATCGGTTCACCCGCCTCAGCACCGTTGCTGGCCGAACTCGGCGCGCGCGGTCACGTCGGCATGACCTATGAACCTGCGCTGGCGGACGGTACCCTGGCCGGCGCGAGGAAGGGCAGCGGCAACTTCCACCTGATCGTGACCGGCAAGGCCGCCCACGCGGGCCGGTCCTTCGATGAGGGTCGCAACGCCGTGGCGGGCGCGTCCATGATAGCGGCGGCGTTGCATGGACTGAATGGCCAGCGAGACGGCGTGACCGTCAATGTCGCTCGAATCTCCGGCGGCGGGGCGCTGAACGTCGTGGCCGACAACGCCGTCGTCCGCTTCAACGTGCGTGTTCCGGACCGCGCCTCGGCCGACTGGATCAAGGCGGCCGTCGACAAAATCGCGGCCTCTCCGCCGTTCGAGGGGCTGACGCTTGCCTTGCACGGGGGCTTCACTCGCCCTCCGAAACCGATGGACGCAGCCCAGACCGCTCTGTTCGAGGCCGTTCGTCAGACCGGGGCGCTGCTGGGCCAGACGATCGCCTGGTCGCCTTCAGGCGGCGTCTGCGAGGGCAATAACCTGCATGCGGCCGGCCTGCCCAACATCGACACCCTGGGCGTCCGGGGCGGCCTGATCCATTCGCCGGAAGAGTTCGCCTGGCCCGAAAGCTTCGTCGAACGGGCGCAGCTTTCCTTGCTCATGCTCTGCAAGATCGCATCCGGCGAGATCGACGCCCACGCCCTCAAGCGTCTGCGGATGGAGACGCTTTGATGAGGTCCTCCTTCGCGCGCTTCAGTTCGGCGGAGATCGGCTGATGCTGGTCGTTCGCCCCGCCGGTCCCGCGGACCTGGATCACCTTTTGGAGCTGGCCATTCTTTCGGGGCCAGGCTTCACCAGCCTGCCCGAAGATCCGGATCAACTGGTGAAACGCCTGGACGTGAGCCGCGACAGTTTCGCCGGCGTCATGACCCCTCGCGAGCGCTGGTACACGCTCATGATGGAGGAAACCGACACGGGTGACGTCGACGGCATCGCTTCGGTCAAGGCAGCCGTTGGGCTGGACCGGCCTTTCTTCTCGTTCCGCCTCGCCAACCACGCCGCATCATCGCCGTCACTGAACATCCGGCTGGATCACCAGACGCTGCAACTGGTCAACGAATGCACAGGCTGGACGGAAGTGGGCTCCCTGTTCCTGAAGGCAGATCGACGAAAGGGCGGTGCCGGCCGCCTGCTAAGCCAGTCGCGCTACATGCTGATCGGCGCCGAACCCGACCTGTTCGCCGAGATGGTCCTGGCCGAGTTGCGGGGGGTCTTCACCCCCGACGGGGCCTGCCCTTTCTGGGACCACGTGGCACACAAGTTCTTCCCGATGGAGTTCGATCAAGCCGACCTGATGACGGGCTCGACCGACAAGCAGTTCATCCTCGATCTGGCACCACGCCACCCGATCTACGTCGATCTTTTGCCGGAGCCTGCACGGGCGGTGATCGGCAAGGTCCATCCGCAAGGGGTGGCGGCGATGGCGCTCCTGGAATCCGAAGGTTTCCGTCCCAACGGGCTGGTGGACATCTTCGACGCCGGACCGACCGTATCGTGCCAGCGCGATCACATCCGCACTGTCCGCGACGCCCGCCGACTGACGGTCCGCACTACCGACGACGTGGACGCGGAACTGCCCGCCCTGATTTCGACCGACAGCGTCTCCGCCTTCCGCGCGGTCCGGGCCAAGGCCCAGATCGAAGGCGAAACCGTGCGCCTGACAGCCGAAGTGGCTACGGCTCTGAAGCTCGGCGACGGAGCGATCGTCCGGGTGAAGACGTGAGAACGCCATGACGGACGGACGCCTCTACATTGATGGCCAGTGGACCGACGGACGCGGCGATGGATTCGCCTCCTTCGATCCCGCGACCGAGGCACGCGTCTGGCGTGGAAACGAGGCGTCGACCGATCAGGTCGGACGCGCCGTCGCCGCTGCCCGTGCCGCCTTCCCCGACTGGGCCGACCGGCCGCGCGCGGATCGCATCGCGGCGATGAAGCGGTATCAGGCCGCGCTGAAAGCCCGGGCTCCCGCCTTCGCCGAGGCCATCAGCCGCGAGACCGGCAAGGCCCTCTGGGAAACCACCGCCGAGCTCGGCGCCATGGCGGGCAAGGTCGACATCTCCATCCGGGCCTACGACGAACGCACCGGCGAGCGCACCTCCGAGACCGCCTTCGGGCACGCCACCCTGCGTCACCGACCGCATGGCGTCGCGGCGGTGCTGGGACCGTTCAACTTCCCCGGCCATCTGCCGAACGGCCACATCGTCCCCGCCCTGCTTGCCGGCGACACGGTCGTGTTCAAACCGTCGGAAGAGACGCCCCACGCCGGCCAGCTGATCGCCGAATGCCTGGAGGAAGCCGACCTGCCGGCCGGGGTGTTCAACCTGGTCCAGGGCGGACGCGACGTCGGTGCCGCCCTGCTGGACCAGCCCATCGACGCCCTGATGTTCACCGGCTCGGGCGCGGCGGGCGCGCACTTCCGGAAGAAGTTCGCCGACGATCCGCATTTGATCCTGGCTCTGGAGCTGGGCGGCAACAACCCGCTGGTGGTCTGGGACGCGGCGGATGCAGAGGCTGTCGCGGGCATCGTGGTCCAGTCCGCCTTCGTCACCACGGGCCAGCGCTGCAGCTGCGCCCGTCGGCTGATCCTGCCAGAGGGCCCCCCAGGGGACGCCATCATCGCGGCCGTCGACGGGTTTGTGGATCGGTTGATCTTCGCCCCTTGGGACTCGACGCCCGAGCCTTACGGCGGCCCACTGATCTCCAAGCGCGCTGCCGAACAGGCGCTCTCCGCGCTTCAGCAGCGCATTGGCATGGGCGCAAAGGTCATCCGCCCTTCCGGCCCGGTCGACAACCTGCCCGCCGCCTTCGTGCGGCCAGCCATCCTGGACGTCACCGGCGTTGACGTTCCCGATGAGGAGATGTTTGCGCCTTTCCTGTCGGTGACCCGGGTGGCTTCGTTCGACGATGCCATCGCCGCAGCCAACGCAACGCGCTACGGCCTATCGGCAGGCTTGGTCAGTGACGATCCCGCCAACTGGGACCGCTTCATCCGCCGCATCCGCGCAGGCGTGGTGAACTTCAACCGCCCGACCACTGGTGCGGCCGGCGACATGCCTTTCGGCGGCCTGGGTGCCAGCGGCAACCACCGCCCCAGCGCCTACTACGCCGCCGACTACTGCGCCTATCCCGTCGCCAGTTTCGAAGCCGACGAGGTCCGGACCATCGAGACCGAGATGAAGGGGCTGAGGTCGTGAGGGTGAGACACGTCTCTCCCTCCCCTTCATGGGGAGGGACGACCGCGAAGCGGTCAGGGTGGGGCCCGTCCGTCCATTCGCACCCCACCCGGTCGCTGCGCGACCACCCTCCCCATAAAGGGGAGGGAGAACGATGACCCCCGCCGTCGAAGCCAACGCCGACGGCCTGATCGGTCCGACGCATTCCTACGCCGGCCTCAGCCCCGGCAACCTCGCCTCCAGCCTGAACAAGGGAGAGGCGTCCAACCCGCGGGCGGCGGTCCTCCAAGGCCTCGACAAGATGAAGCGGCTCGCGGACCTGGGCCTGCCGCAATTCGTCCTGCCCCCGCACGAGCGACCGAACATCCCCTTCCTGCGAAGCCTCGGCTTTGCCGGATCCGACGCCGCCGTATTGGAACGCGCGTGGAAAGACGCTCCCAGCTTCGCCGCCGCCGCCTGCTCAGCCAGCCCCATGTGGGCCGCCAACGCGGCGACCGTGACGCCCAGCGCTGACAGCGCTGATGGCCGGGTCCACTTCACGCCGGCCAATCTCGTTACCAACCTGCACCGCAGCCTGGAGCATGCCCAGACGAAGCGGTCGCTGGAGGCCCTGTTCCGCGACCCCGCCCGGTTCGCCGTCCACGACGCCCTGTCGCCTGTCGCCCACCTCGCCGACGAGGGCGCAGCCAACCACGTCCGTCTGTGTGCGGATCACGGTTCGCCCGGCGTCAACCTGCTGGTCTGGGGGCGCGACGCCTTCGAGTCGTGGGACGGCCCCTTCCCCGCCCGCCAGACGCGCCAGGCGTCCGAGGCCATCGCCCGCCGTCACGGCGCGTCGGGCGCGGTCCTGGCCCAGCAAGCCCGCGCCGCCATCGCAGGCGGCACCTTCCACAACGACGTGGTCTGCGTCGGCGCGCTTGAGACCCTGTTCCACCACGAGCTGGCCTTCGAAGACACGACCGCCACGCACACCGCGATCCGCGCCGCCGCTGAAGGGTTCGAGCCGATCTTCGTTGAGGTCTCTGCCGCCGACCTGCCGCTGGCAGACGCCATCTCCAGCTATCTGTTCAACTCCATGCTGGTCAGCCTGCCGGGCGAAGACCGCCTGACCCTGATCTGTCCGACCGAGACCCGCGACAACCCACGCAGCCACGCGGTCGCGCAAGGCCTGGTCGCCTCCAACGGCCCCATCGGCCGGGTCGAATACGTCGACGTGCGCCAGTCCATGCGGAATGGCGGAGGCCCGGCCTGTCTGCGCCTGCGCGTCGTCCTGACTGACGCGGAGCTTGCGGCGACCAACCCGGCCATGCGCCTGACCGATGCACTTCACGCCCGCCTATCCGCCTGGGCCGAGCGCCACTACCGCGACCGCCTGACACCCGCTGACCTGGCCGACCCGCACCTGATCGACGAGAGCCGAGCCGCGTTGGATGAGCTAACCGGCCTGATCGGACTGGGTTCAGGCTTCTATCCCTTCCAGCGGACCTGACCGGACACCGCCGATGCACCAGAATCCGTTCCTGATCGTCGGCGGAGTGCTCAGCGCAGCGGCGGCACTCCTGCATCTGGCGGTCATCGTCGGCGGCCCGTCCTGGTATCGGTTCTTCGGCGCGGGCGAAGGGATGGCCCGGATGGCCGAGCGGGGTTCGCTCTATCCGACGCTTGTGACCATCGGCATCGCCGGCGTTCTGGCGGTCTGGTCGGCCTATGCCTTCGCCGGTGCCGGACTGATCCCTCGCCTGCCCCTGATGCGGACCGCGCTGGTCTTGATCTCGGCGATCTATCTCTTGCGCGGGCTGGTGCTGATCCCCGCGTTCATCTTCAATCCCGGCGGGGTGACCCCGTTCGTCTTGTGGAGTTCGCTGACCGTCCTCGTCTACGGGATCGCCTATGCGGTCGGGACCTGGATCGCCTGGCCGGGCCTCTCCGCGAAATGACCGACGCCGTCACCATCACCCCAGCCCGTCGGCTCAAGAACATCATCGGTGGATCGGCTGGCAATCTGGTCGAGTGGTTCGACTGGTTCGCCTATGCGGCCTTCACCGTCTATTTCGCACCGGTCTTCTTCCCGGAGGGCTCGCCGACCGCCCAGCTCCTGTCTGTCGCTGCCATCTTTGCGGTCGGCTTCCTAATGCGGCCGGTCGGGGCCTGGGTCATGGGGGTCTATTCGGACCGCAAGGGGCGAAAGGCCGGCCTGACGCTGTCCGTCAGCCTGATGTGCGCGGGGTCGCTGATCATCGCGGCGACACCGGGCTATGCGACCATCGGTGTACTGGCTCCGGCGCTACTCCTGGTCGCTCGGATGATGCAGGGCCTCAGCGTTGGCGGCGAGTACGGCTCGAGCGCAACCTATTTGTCCGAAATGGCAACGGCCAAGCATCGCGGCTTCTGGTCCAGCTTCCAGTACGTCACGCTGATCTCGGGCCAACTGCTCGCCCTGGCCCTGCTCATCGTACTCCAGCGAACCCTGGGCGACGACGCTCTGGAGGCCTGGGCCTGGCGCATTCCTTTCTTCGTGGGGGCCGCGCTCGCCGTCGTCGTCTTCTGGCTGAGGCGAGGGCTGGACGAGACCCGCGAATTCGAGACGCGCGAGGGGGTGAAATCCAGCGCGCTAGAACTCGCACTGCGCCACCCGAAGGAGGCGCTGACGGTCATCGGACTGACGGCCGGCGGCACGCTCGCCTTCTATACCTATACGACCTACCTGCAGAAGTTTCTGGTCAACACGTCCGGCTTCACCAAGGCCCAGGCGACAGAGATCAGCGCGGCTGCGCTTCTCGTCTTCATGTTGCTCCAGCCGGCAGTCGGAGCGCTCTCGGACCATGTGGGACGCAAGTCGGTGATGATGTGCTTCGGCATTCTGGGGGTTTTCTGCACCGTGCCGATCATGACCAGTCTGGCAGCGACCAATCAGCCGTTCACGGCCTTCCTGTTGGCCTTGTCGGCCCTGGTGATCGTGTCCGGCTACACAGCGATCAACGCCGTGGTGAAGGCCGAGCTTTTTCCGGCCCACATCCGCGCGCTCGGCGTGGCCCTGCCCTATGCCATCGCCAACGCCGTCTTCGGCGGCACGGCCGAGTATGTCGCCCTGTGGTTCAAGCTGGACGGGCGCGAGAGCGTCTACTTCTGGTATGTCACCGGCATGATCGGCGTTTCGCTGATCACCTACATCGTCATGCGGGACACCAAGGAAACGAGTCTGATCCGCGAGGACTAGGCGTCCGGCATCGGCTTGCCCGGAACCTCGGCGGGCGGCGGTGGGGGCGGCGGGGGCAGTGGGGATTGAGCCTCTTCCACCTCGGCATCGCCGTTGACGTAGACGATGCGGCAGTCGCCCTCGATCGTCGTGAAGCGCTCGTTCGACGCATCGACGAAGGAGATGCGGCCGCTGGTGGCGTACTCGACCTTTCCGGTCGAGCGTCCGCTGAAGATCTGCGTCCCATAGGTCCAGCAGGTGATATCCGCCGCCTGGTCGCCAAAGGTCGCCGCCTGGTTGGCTCGCTTGCTTTCCGTGCAGGCCGCCGCCGAGGCCGCGACTGCCGCAATCGCCACGGACGTCATGAACCGCTTCACGCCGCGAACCTCCCGCCTTTTGCCGCATAGGCCTGTGTGCCGCGCGTCAGCAACCGATCGTAGGGCTCAACCGCGTCCGCGGCGATCGCAGACTTGCCACGCAAACGGTCATAGATCGGCCCGAAGTCCTCGTAAGTCGCGTCATTCAGGGCCTCAATCGAGGGAACCACGAAATAGACCTGCTGGAAGTCGTCGATGCGATAATCGGTCCGCATAATCCGTTCCAGATCAAACGCGATGCGGTTCGGCGACGGGTCCTCCAGGGCGAAGACGCTCTCGGACGCCGACGACACGATCCCGGCCCCATAAATCCGCAAGCCATCGGTGTCTTCCAGCAGGCCGAACTCCACCGTGTACCAGTACAACCGCGCGAGGTTCGCGAGCATCCCCAGGCCATGGGCCCGCTGTCCGCCCTTGCCATAGGCCTGCATATAGTCGGCGAAGGTCGGATCCGTCAGCATGGGCACGTGGCCGAAGACGTCGTGAAAGATGTCCGGTTCCTGCAGATAATCCAGCTGATCGGGCTTGCGAATGAACTGCCCGGACGGAAAACGACGATTCGCCAGATGATCGAAGAAGACATCATCGGGCACCAAGCCTGGCACGCAAACGACCGTCCAGCCGGTGAGCGCCTTGAGCTTGGGATTCATAAGGGCGAAGTCAGGGATGCCGCCTGTATTCAGATCGAGCGCCTCCAGGCCCCTCATGAAGGCGTCACAGGCGCGTCCGGGCAGCACCTTCATCTGGCGGGCATACAGTGTGTCCCAGGTGTCGTGCTCCACCTGGGTATAGGCGCGCCAGTTCTGCGAGATGGTCCAGTCGGCGGCCGCGCCTTCCGGCGGCTCGGCGAAGACGTGCTCGAAATCAGACATGGCGAACTCCCTTGCCCAGGCAATCTAGGCGGGGCCGCCGTCCGGCTCAATGGATCGGCTGGTTCCTTGGCGCACGATGGCCGTCACGATCAATGGTGAACCACCGCGCCTGCTCGGCTTCCGTCAGGGCCCCGAGCTCCGGATCGTGTTCCAGCACCCCTTCAGCGGCGTAGACAAGAAACCCGGCCTCCTCACCCATGGCCAGGACGCGGTAGAAGGGCTGATCGCGCTGATCCGGTCCAGGCTCGCGTGCAGGTCCGGCGTAGGCGGCATCGACATCAATGACGACGCCCCGGAAAGCCGCGTCGCGGTGACGGACGATCTGGTCGAGAGCGAATTTGGCGGAACGGAATTGGGTCATGCCATCAGGGTGCGCCCCAGCCCCTGAGCCTGACCCGTCCGGCGCATTCATCTTCCTGACAGGCGGGCTTGGCGTAGGCCACTCGGCGGGGTTAGGGTGTTCGGGACGGGTGCCCTTCTCGGTTGCGCCCATTTGAAAGTTCGGCCCATGCCGGAACCCGACGGCGCGCCGAGTGGGCGCGACGCACGGTCCCGGGTCCAGCGGGCGCAAGGCGGCGGAGCGTCCGGACGCGACGGCCCCGCCTATGGCGCGCTTGATCTGGGGACCAACAACTGCCGACTGCTGATCGCGCGTCCCGCGCGCGACAGCTTCCGTGTGGTCGACAGCTTCAGTCGCATCGTCCGCCTCGGCGAGGGTCTGTCCCGGACCGGCCGACTGGACCCTGTCGCCATGGATCGCGCCTACGACGCGCTGGCCCTGTGCGCAGAACGGGTCGTGCGACGCGGTGTCGAGTCCAGCCGCCTCACTGCCGTGGCGACCCAGGCCTGCCGACAGGCCGAAAACGGCGCAGAGTTCATCGAACGCGTGCGCCAGGGAACAGGACTACGCCTGAGGATCATCGACCCGATCGAAGAGGCCAGGCTGTCTGTCGAAGGATGTCTGAACCTGATCGATCCAAAGGCAGAGGCGGTGCTGGTCATCGACGTGGGCGGCGGCTCTACCGAGTTGTCCTGGCTCAGGAAGTCGGGCGACGAGATGAAGACGGTCGGCTGGATGTCCGCGCCGCTGGGCGTCGTAACGCTGGCCGAACGGCATCCGGAACCCGAAGGCGCGGGCAACGAGTGGTTCGAGGCCATGGTCGCGGACATGGGTGCTGCGCTGCAGGCGGATGGCTTCGAGGATGACGAGTTCCGGCGACTGTTCACGGAGGGAAAGGGTCACCTTGTCGGAACGTCGGGGGCCATCACCTCGCTTGCCGGAGTGCATCTCAATCTGCGCCGGTATCAGCGGGATCTGGTCGATGGTCTGTGGATGACCCGCGCGGACTGCGAGGCGGCGGCGGCGCGGCTGAAGACTCTGGGGCCAAAAGGACGTTCTGAAGAGGCCTGCATCGGACCGGACCGCGCCGATCTCGTGCTGGCCGGCGCTGCGATCCTGGAAGCCGTGCAGCGCGCCTGGCCGAGCGAGCGCGTGCGCGTGGCGGACCGGGGCCTGCGGGAGGGACTGCTGCTGCAGCAGATGCGCGCGGCGAAGAAGACGACGCGACGCAGAAGGGGACGCGGCCGGGGTCGGTCTCAGGCCGCCGGCGTGGGCGGTCCGGAGACCTGAACCGGCAGATCGATGTCACAGATCGAGAAGTCGGCCCCCCTCGCCTGCCTCGCCGCATCGGCCAGGGTCCGGAAGGCGACAGAGCCCGTATCGAGCACCTGAACCACTGGACGCTCCTCAACCGGCAGGTCCACGGCCACGCGGACTCGAGTCATGATGTCAGGCTCAGACGGCACCATGCCGTTGTTGGCCAGATCGCCGGTCTTGATGGCGCGAACGACGTCCAGTCCCGATACCACCCGACCCCAGATGGTGTAGCGCTTGTCCAGCGCCGGGTAGGGCTGTCGCATCAGGAAGAACTGGCTGTTGGCGCTGTTGGGCGCGTCATCGCGCGCCATGCCAGCCACGCCCGGGCAATAGGTGCCCCAGCCATGCACCCTGCCGTCGGCGGTCGTCGGCATCAGGGCCGTCGGCTGGGTCTGGATCGGCAGACTGTTCATGAAGCCCAGCATCGACCCGGCCGGCTCGGCGACGGGCGTGAACGGCGTCTCCGGGCCTCGCCGAAAGGTGAACTCGGCCGTCAAGTCGGGATAGGGGCTCTGGCCCTCGCCGTTGCCCAGCGGATCGCCCGTCTGGGCCATGAACAGGTCGATCACACGGTGAAACACGATACCGTCGAAAAACGCCCGGCGGGCCAGCACCCGCATCCTTTCGACGTGCAGCGGAGCAGCCTCAGGCGCCATCTCCACCAGGATGCGGCCCCGGTTGGTATCGATGACCAGCAGGTTCTCCGGCGAGACCGTGCGCCAGTCCGACACAGCCGGTGCAGCCGTGGTCGTGGGCATCGCGTCCTGGGCCAGAACGGGTCCCGACAGCGTGGCCGCAAACAGGCCGACGGCGATCGCTCGGATCATGCTCATGCTCCAGTGATCTCCACGACCGGCTGGAGGTCGCAGATGCTGAACTGACGGCCGCGGGCCGTGCGGGTCTCCGCGGCATGGGCCTGGTAGACGGCAGAACGGGCATCGAGCACACGGGCGACCGGCCGCTCACCCTCCGGCAAGGCGGAGGCCGTGCGCACGCGCGTCATGGTATCGGGGTTCTCGGTGACCCGGCCATCCTCGGCCTCAGGCCCGGCCTTGAGCGACTGGACGACATCGAGCCCCTGAAGGATACGGCCGAATGCCGTGTACTGCCCGTTCAGGACGGCATTGGGTGCCATCATGAGGAAGAACTGGCTGTTGGCGCTGTTCGGGTCGCCCGATCGCGCCATGCCCAGCACGCCGGTACAAAACAGGCCTGACGCATCCACCCTGAAATCGGCCGTCACCATCATCTGGGCGTCAGGCTGCGTCTGGACCGGCAGGCTGCCGACCATTCCGACCAGTCCGCCGGCCGCGCCCCCCTCGATCGCTGCGAAGCCCGCGTCCCGACCCCGACGGAAGGTGAACTCGGCGACAACGTCGGCCAGCTCTGACCCCCCTGCCCCGGTGCCCAGTGGATCTCCGGTCTGGGCCATGAAGCCGGTCAGAACCCGGTGAAACTTGTGGCCATCGTAGAAGCCCTGGTCAGCCAACGTCCGGATGCGCTCCGCGTGACGCGGCGCTGCACGTGGCTCCATTTCGACCAGGATGCGGCCCTTGGAGGTGTCGATGACCAGCAGGTTCTCTGGCGCGACAGTTCGCCAGTCCGACGCAGCGGGCGGCGGTGCCGATTGACCGGCGGCGGCGAGCGGCAGAAGCGTCACAGCGGCGGCAAGAGCGAAGGCGATCTTCAAGCGAGGGTGTCCGAGACTAGGGTTTGACCCTGGCGCGCACGGCGGCGGCCACGGCGGGGCTGACAAAGCTGTCGATCGATCCGTCCAGCCGGGCGATCTCCTTGACCAGTCTGGAGGCGATGGCCTGGTGGCGCGGATCGGCCATCAGGAAGACCGTCTCGATGTCGTCATTGAGGCGCTGGTTCATCGCCGTCATCTGAAACTCGTATTCGAAGTCCGCAACCGCGCGCAGACCGCGCACGATGACATTGGCGTTCAGGCTCTCTGCGAAATGCATCAGCAGCGAAGAGAAGGGCAGAACCTCGATATCAGCGTCCAGCCGGGCTACCTCGGCGCGCACCATCTCAACCCGCTCTGCGGTCGAGAACAGCGGGCCCTTGTCGTCGTTCTGGGCCACGCCGATAATCAGCTTGTCGACCAGCTTCACCGCCCGGCCGATGATGTCCATATGACCGTTGGTCACCGGATCGAATGTCCCGGGATAGAGCCCGATGCGCATTGGCGATTCCTCCCCGCCCGGTCGCTGGATAGCAGGGGCGAGGGGTCCCGTCTCCCTCTCCTACTCCGCCGCGATCGGCACAGCGTCGTTGGCAGTCTGCTCCTGGGCTTCCCACTCTTCGATCTTGCGGGCGGTGTACTCCGGCGAGCGCGTAAAGCGGGCCAGAGCGCCGTAGATCACAGGCACGACGAACAGGGTCAGCAGTGTTGCGAACATGGCTCCGGTGAAGATTACAACGCCGATGGTCTGGCGGCTGCCGGCACCCGCGCCCTGCCAGAGCATCAACGGAAGGGCGCCAAACGCCGTTGCGATCGAAGTCATGATAATGGGCCGCAGACGCAGCGCCGAGCTCTCGACAATGGCTTCCTTGATGGAGCGGCCCTGATCACGCAGCTGATTGGCGAACTCCACGATCAGGATACCGTTCTTGGCCGCCACGCCGATCAGGATGATCAGGCCGATCTGCGAGTAGATGTTGAGGCTGGACCCGGCCATCAGCAGGCCGAACAGTCCGCCGGCGGCGGCGAGCGGCACGGTCAGCATGATGACCGCCGGCGTGATCCAGCTCTCAAACTGAGCGGCCAGGACCAGAAACACCAGCAGAAGCGCCAGGCCAAAGGCCGCCATGACAGCGCCGCCCGCCTCTTGCTGGTCGCGTGCTGCGCCGCCGTACTGGATGTTCACAAGGCCTTGGGGCTGCTGGTCGATCTGAGCTTCCATGAAGGTCACGGCGTCCGCAATGGTCATGCCGGGGTTCAGATCGGCCGACAGGGTGATGGCGCGCTGCCGGTCCAGGCGGCGGCGATCGGGTGTCGCGCCTGAGGTCTCGGTAGAGACCACCGAGGACAGGGGCACCAGCGTCCCGCCACCCGTCCCGACGTAAAGCGTGTTCAGGTCGGCCAGCGACGAGCGATCCTCGCGCTCGGTCTGGAGGATCACGTCGTATTCCTGCCCGCCGCGCAGATAGGTGGTGGCGCGCCGGGATCCGAACATGGTCTCCAGGGTCCGTCCGATCTCCTGAGAGGAGACGCCGAGCGCGGCCGCTCGCTGCGGATCGACCTCGACCAGAAGCCTCGGAGAGTTGGGCTCATAGTTCAGACGCGGACGCGAGAAGCCCGGGTTCTCCTGGGCCGCCGCCAGGACAGGCTGCAGCCACTGAAAGATTTCCGCGTAGTCCGACCCCGTAGCGATCAGCTCGATGGAGTTGCTTCCCCCACCACCGCCACCGCCCCCTCGCTGGAAGGCACCGGGCGTCGAAGCGTTGACCTGGGCGTCGACCTGACCGCGCAGCTTGCCATTGAGTTCCTGGGCGATCTCGTCCGCCGTGCGGTCACGTTCGGACCAGTCCTTGAGAACCATGACGGCGTTGCCAGAGTTGAAGCTGCCGCCGCCGAAGCCAGGCGCAGAGACCAGGAAGCTCTCGACCTCGCCCGCCTCGCGGTACTCGGCCAGAATCGGCTCCAGTCCCAGCATGATCTCGCGGGTATAGTCGAACCCTGCGCCCTCAGGCCCTTGCACCCGAACGGTCACCCGACCGCGATCTTCGGGAGGGACGAGTTCGCTGGGCAGGTTGAGGAACATGAAGCCCGCCCCTCCGCCGACCAGCAGGACAAGTGCGGAGACGCCGATCACGGCGACCCGGCGTCCGACGAGCAAGTCCAGCGAGTTGGCGTAGGAGTTCTTCAGCTTGTCCATCGCCCAGTCGACGCGGCGGGCAACCCAACCTCCGCCCGACGCTGGGCGCAGAATCTTGGACGCCAGCATCGGCGACAGGCTCAGCGCGAGGAAGGCTGAGAACGCGATGGCGGCGGCGATGGCGGCGGCGAGTTCGACGAACAGTCGCCCGACATAGCCCGGCAGGAAGAGCAGGGGCGCAAACACTGCGAGAAGCACAACGGTTGTTGCCACAACGGCGAAGAACACCTGTCGAGTGCCGCGCTCGGCGGCGACGAGCGGCGGTTCTCCATGATCGAGGCGACGCTGGATGTTCTCCGTGACGACGATGGCGTCGTCGACCACCAGACCGATCGCAAGCACTAGAGCCAACAGGGTGAGCAGGTTCAGGGAGAAGCCCAGCGGTGCCAGCACGATGAACGTCGCCAGCAGGCAGATCGGCGCGACAATGGACGGGATCAGCGCCGCCCGCAGCGTGCCCAGGAAGATGAAGTTGACCAAGGCCACCAGCACCATGGAGATGCCAATGGTGATCCAGACCTCTTCGATCGCATGTTTTGTGAAGACCGAGTTGTCCGAGCCAACGGCCAACTCGGTGTCCGGCGGCAGGCTGGACTGGATTTCCTCAGCCAGCGCCGTGACGCCCTTGGAAATCTCCAGATCATTGGCCTGGGCCTGGCGGGTGACGGCCAGGCCGATCTGATCGAGGCCATTGCCACGAAACAGTCGGCGATCCTCGGCCGGAGCTTCCTCCACGCGCGCGATGTCACCCAGGCGCGTCACATAGACCGGGCGGCCTTGGAGGGCGCCTTGTGCACCCGAGCCTGTTGGCTGGGCTCCGATGGAGATAGCGCCCGAGGCACCGGCGGTCTGCTGGGAGGCGTTCCCCGTCGCGCTGATAGGCAGTTGGGCAAAATCCTCGGCGCGAGCGTAGGTCCGGTCAACGCGGATCGTGTAGTCCTTGTCCGTCGATTCCAGCGCCCCGGCGGGCAGTTCGACGTTTTGGCGGATCAGGGCCTGCTCGACCTGTGTGACGGTCAGTCCGCGTGCGGCCATGGCGTCAGGATCCAGCCAGATGCGCATGGCGTAGCGCTGCTCGCCGTAGATCTGGACCTGGGCTACGCCGGGCACTGTCGCCAGACGATCCAGAAGGTAGCGATCGGCGTAGTCGGTCAATTCCAGTCGGTTCAGCGACGATGATCGCAGGAACAGGATCATGATCGGCTGGGAATCGGAGTCCGCCTTGGCGACTTCCGGCGGATCGGCCTGATCGGGCAGTCGACCCTGGACGCGACTGACCCGGTCCCGAACGTCGGACGCCGCCACGTCGATATCGCGATCCAGAGCGAACTCGATGGTGACGTTGGATCGACCGTCACGGCTGGTGGACGTGATCCGCTCGATACCTTGAATGCCGGCGACCTGCTGCTCGATCGGCTCGGTGATCTGGTTTTCGATGACCTCGGCGGAGGCCCCTGCGTAACCGGTCGAGACGGAGACGACCGGAGGATCCACGTCCGGTAGTTCACGCACCGGCAAGAAGAAGAACGCAGCGGCTCCGATCACACATAGCACGATCGCGGCGACGGCCGCGAATACAGGACGCCGGACGGAAAGGTCCGAAAGCATCATCGGGCTGAAGCCTTTTCAGCCGAAGCGGTCTGCGGGCCACCGCCCGCCCCGGCGACGGTCACCGGCGCATTGGGTTGGATCCGGTTCAGCCCCGAACCGACAACGCGGTCGTTCGCCGTGAGACCGGACAGAATTTCGACGAAGCCGCCTTCAACGGCACCGGGCTCGACCTCGACACGCTGCGCGGTCGAGCCGCGTTCGCTGGCGGCGATGCGATAAACAAAGGCGTTCTCGCCTTCGAACTGCACGGCCGATTCCGGTACCGACGGGCTTTGGCGCTGGCCCTGCTGGATCCCGACCCGCATCAACATGCCGGGTCTGATTCGACCGCCGGGATTGGGAAACTCGGCGCGGGCTGTAACGGCGCGCGTGGTCTCGTTGATGCGGGTGTCGATCAGGGCGATCCGGCCTGAAAAGCTCTCGCCAGCGTAGGCGTCCGCGGTCGCGGTGATCGGCAGGCCCTGGCGGAGCAAGCCGAGGTAGCGTTCGGGCACCGGGAAATCGACCCGGATCACGCTGATGTCGTCCAGCGTGGTGATGACCGCGCCAGGACTGATCAGAGTGCCGGGCGTTACCGTCGAGAGACCAAGAACGCCGGCGAAAGGGGCCCGGATGACACGATCGCCCTGGCGCGCCTCCGCGGCTGCCAGGGTTGCACGAGCAGTTTCGACAACCGTCAGGGCGTCTTCGGCGGACACGCGCGGGGCCACGCCACGTTCGGCCAGACCGCGGAACCGCTCATACTCCCGCTCAGCCTGCGCGAGATTGGCGCGCGCCTGAATGATGGAGGCTTCCTCCTCACCCGCCTGCAGCCGCACCAGCGGCGCGCCGGCCCCAACCCTCTGGCCATCCTCGAACAGGACGGCGGTGATCAGCTCCGACGTCGCCGACGTGATGTTCACCGATCGCTGCCCGCGGGCCACACCCAGGACGTCGATCTGGTCGCTGAACGGGCGCAGGACCACGGTGGCCTCCGAAACCTGCTGACCTCGTCCTCCACCAGGGCCGCCCGGTCCTCCGGGGCCACGGCCGCCTTCCTCCTCGGCGAAGGCGACGCGCAAGATGGCCGCCACGATCATCAGACCGAGCACCACAGTGGCGACGACGAGGAAGAAGTGACGTTTGATCACAGGCACTGGTCTCAGGAAACACAAGGAGCGACGGACTTAACGCTTCCGCAGCGTCAGGCAATAAAAGTCTTTGTAAGGTCCGCCGTTCCGGTTTCCGTCGCGTCGTCCGGTAGCAGGTCAGAATCGTCGCCAGATCGCCACGATCGGCCCTTCCGCCAAGGGCGTCTCTCGTCCCGCGACGGTCCGTCGCCAACCGGCCTGAAGGCTCCAACGACCCAGATGGCGCACAACCGAGGTCTCGGCTGACAGCCACTGCGCACCATTGTCGTCCGTCACACCACCAAAGGCCTGGGCCAGGATCATCCAGTTGTCGCCAAAATGAGCACCTAGCGTCAGATCGGCCCGCACTTCGTCCGGCAATCCGTCCCGCATGCGCCGTGCCGCCTGCACCTCGACAAAGGTCCGGTTCGGTCCCCAACGCCCCGTGACGGCCGCTGGCGCTCCAAACCCGCGGCCGGCTGACACGCGCACCTCCCAGTCCTGTTTTCCCACTCCCGGTGCCGCATAGCCGGCATTGCGGCCGTTTCCTGACTGGGCATAGCCGGCATAGAGGCTGACCGCGCCGCGGTCGTTCCGCCACGCCTGCCATGTCAGACCGACTTCGGTGGGCCCGCGTCCGGAGTAGTCGACGAATGCGTCCTCGCCGGACTGCCAATCGCCCTTGACCTGCAGCGTAAGCCGATCGGTCACCCCGTACTCAGCGAAGACGCCAACAGCACGATCGTCCCGCGCGTCGGGCAAGGCCAACAAGGCACCTGAGGGATCGAACCCTTCAACCGCGCGCATGGTCTCGGCCTTGATGATGACCTGCGCCCTGCCCTTGGGTTGGGTCCAGGCCCCGGCATCCGCAGCCGTCGCCATCCCCGCGAGCGCGAGGCCCGCAAGGATGGCACAACGCATCAGACGTCGTAGCCCGGTGACTTGCGGTCGAGCAGCCGCAACGCTCCCGGCCAGGCCAGCGGCGCGACAAAACCGAGGCCCCTACCCTGCTCCTTCGTCTCCGCCTGTGCGGCGTCCGGAGCGAACAGCACATGCTCGCGCCCGCCGGAAAGCGCGGCGACCTGCTGGGCGCAGGCTCGTTCCAGGAAGAACATGGCGACCCAGGCCGCTGCCGCCGTGGGACCAACTGCCAGAGTGCCGTGGTTCCTCAGCAACATCAGCGGCTTATCGCCAAGGTCCGCCACCAGCCGTTCGCGCTCATCGTGGTTCAGGGCCAGGCCCTCATATCCGTGATAGGCAACCTGATGCTGCAGCAGGCAGGCATTCTGTCCGATGGGAAGCAGCCCCTCCTTCTGAGCCGCCACACCGACACCGGCGACCGTGTGCAGGTGAATGACGTAATGGGCATCGTCACGCGCCGCGTGAATAGCAGAATGGATGGTGAAACCGGCCGGATTGATGAAGCTCTGCGTTTCCTGAACGATCTTGCCGTCCAGATCGACCTTCACCAGCGAAGACGCCGTGATCTCCTCGAAATAGAGACCGTAGGGGTTGATCAGAAAGTGGTGCTCGGGACCCGGCACGCGGGCCGAGATGTGGGTGAAGATCATGTCGTCCCACCCATGCAGGGCGACCAGCCGGTAGAGCGCGGCCAGATCGACGCGCGCCTGCCACTCCTCGGCCGAGACCCGCGACTTCAGCGAGGGGGTCGAACCGTCGGCCATGATCGTCTCCTTCAGCATCACAGTGAACGGCGCGACCGTCGCGCCAACCTCGGGTCGGGTCAAGAACGGCCGTCGATTCAGGCTTCGTTAACCGAGTTTTCACGACCCGTGGCCAAGCTGAACAGTGTTCGGAGTTCCTCCGGCCGGAGCCGCCCGTGACCGCTGTCGTGCAGATGCAGACCTACCGTAACGATGAGGACATGGCGTCCAGCGCCTCACGCCTCCTCGAACTGGCCCGCTCCAAGACGACCGAGGATCGCCGCCGTCTGCTTCTGGGCATCACCGCCCTCTGCGATGCGACGCCGCCCGGCGCAGAAGCCTCGCCGCTGCTGGGCGACATCTTTATGATCCTGGCGCGCCAGGCCGAGCGCGACATCCGTAAGGCCCTTTCGGAAGCCCTGGCCCCCGCCGAATGGGCGCCGCCCGCCCTCGTCGCCATGCTGGCGCTCGATGAGATCGAGATCGCGCGTCCGGTGATCGCGCAGAGCCCCCTGCTCAAGGACCAGGATCTGCTGCGCGTCCTGGTCGAAGCCACCATCGAACACCAGATCGAGGTCGCTCGACGTCCGCACATCTCGGGTCAGTTGGCCGACGCCATCATCGATCAGGGCGAACCCGCCACGCTGACCGCTCTGGCCGGCAACCGTACCGCAGAAGTGTCAGAGACGGCTCTGGAACGGCTGATCGACCACTCGCGCCGGATTGCGGCCTTGCGTGCACCGCTGACACGGCATCCGCGACTGAACGAAACCCTCGCCACCCAGCTCTACCAGTATGTCGGCGACGCACTTCGCGAAGCGATCGGCGAACGCTTCCGGGTAGACGAGGCCAAGCTCGCCTCGGTCGTCGCTGCCGTGACATCCGCCATGGAGCCACAGAGGGCCGAGCCCAAGGGCTTCGAGGAAGCCGCAAGCATCGTTGAGCGCGATGAAATGGAGCGGCGTCTTGTCTCCAAGCTTCAGGCGGGTGGCCAGTTGCGCGCCGGCTTCCTGATCCGCGCCATTCGCGAGAAGCGGCTGAGCCTTTTCGAACACGGCATCGCCGCGCTTTCGGGCTTCTCTCTGACCCAGGTGCGGGCTGCGATCCATCGCCCTTCGGCCGATGCCCTCTATTTCCTGTGCGCTTCGGTTGGCATTGACCGGGCCGTTTTCCCGGCCGTGCTCGACGAGATCCGCAAACTCTCGGATGGCTGGCCTGGCGAAGGCGATGTCGGCCTGCAGGGCCGGACCAGCCTGCCTCCGTCGGCTGCTGCGAGAGAGTTCCGCGCCTTGATGGGGCATATCGGCGAGTGATCCGGCGGTTCGGCGTTTGACTTCACTCGCCGGCTCCGCTCACCTTCGCCGGTGACCCTGCCACCGTTTCCCCGCATCGCTGTCTGCGCCAGCGAGAGGCCCGAGGCCGAAGTCGCGCGCGAGCGGCTGACGGCTCTCTATGGATCGGTCCCGGAAGAAGAGGCCGACGTGATCGTCGCTCTAGGCGGTGACGGCTTCATGCTGGAGATGCTCCACGCCAACATGGCGCGCCGCATTCCTGTGTATGGGATGAACCGCGGGTCTGTCGGCTTCCTCATGAACGACTACGAGGAAGAGGGTCTGATCGAGCGGCTCGCAGCTGCCGGCAAGGCCGTCATTCATCCGCTCCAGATGGATGCCTGGACCGACGCCGGGCAGGCTCAATCGGGTCTGGCCATCAATGAGGTCTCGCTGCTGCGACAGACCCGTCAGTCGGCCAAGCTGAGGATCAGCGTCGACGGCAAGGTGCGATTGGAAGAGTTGTCCTGCGACGGCTGCATGGTCGCCACACCGGCTGGCTCGACCGCCTACAACCTGTCGGCGCATGGGCCGATCATTCCGCTGGACGCGCGCATGCTGGCTCTGACGCCGATCAGCGCCTTTCGGCCTCGCCGCTGGCGCGGGGCGTTGCTCTCGCATCGCGCGACGGTCGAGTTCGAGGTGCTCGAGGCCGACAAACGGCCGGTCAGCGCCGTGGCGGACAGCCTGGAGATCCGTCGCGTGGTCCGGGTGGTGGTCACGGAACGGCGCGACATCGCCCTGACCATGTTGTTCGACGCCGGGAGGTCCTTCGAAGAACGGGTCCTCGCAGAGCAATTCACCGCCTGAAGCGAGTCACCGTTTCTTAGGGCGTCGGATGCAAAGTGCGTGGATCAACCATCAGGAGTGCCGTGTGAGCAACCCGGTCCAGGTCATTCGTCCGCCCAACGATCTCCGCGCTAAGGTCGGCGGCGGGTTCAGCGGAATCAACGCGGACGCCATCGCCAAGGCCGAAGAGGCTCTAAAGGCCATGTCGTCCCAGTTCGGCCAGTGGCTTCAGGACGAGATCGTCAAGCTGGACGCCGCTCAGGCGGCTGTGCGCAGCGAAGGCGCGTCCGCCCAGACCATCGAGGGCGTCTATTTCCGTGCCCATGACCTCAAGGGCCTTGGCACGACCTACCAGTATCCGCTGGTGACCCGGCTTGCCGGCTCGCTCTGCAAGCTTCTGGACGATCCGGCCAAGCGTATGTCGGCCCCTCTTGTCCTGATCGACGCCCATATCGACGCCATCCGCGCCGTTGTCCGCGACGAGATCCAGACCGACGACCACCCGACGGGCCGCATCCTGGCGGAAACGCTCGAAGCCAGGGTCGCCGCTCACCGGGCCGGCTGACCCGACAAGTCCTTCTTGAGTTGATGCGTCAGGCCGCGTTCGCGGCAACCATCCGCGCAGGACCAGGGGCCGGCTGGTCCAGACGTTCCAGAAGATAAGCCAGATCGTCGCGCGGCGCATTGGGCCGCTGTGTCAGGAACCGCTCCAGCATGCGCTCGCGGAAGGCTTCGCTCGACACATCACCGCCCTCGGCCATCAGCTGCCGCCAGGTGTCGACACCGGCACGAAACGCCTGAAACAGACGGGGCGGCAGCCCTGCACGATCATAGATGGCCTTGAGCCCCAGCGGACCCGCATCATGCACCATCAGCCAGGCCCGGCTGTGGGGCGTCGACGCCAGTTCGGCTACACCATGCTCGAACAAGGCCATCTTGCCGCGCGCCAGTGCGCGCAGCAGGAGAGAGGGCGTCAGCGCCTTGCGGGCATTCAGTTGCGCCACGAAGGTCGACAGTTCCGCACCGGCGGGAGCCTGATCGATGAGGTCGACCGTCGCGCGCTCCCGCGCATAGGTCGCCAGGCGGATCGCAGTCTCGGGTGCCACGGCATGACGGCTGACCAGATGTTCACGCACGGCTTCTGACGCCAACGCCACCAGACGCTCGGTGATGTCCAGCGGCAGAACCTGGCGATAGGCGAGCGCAGCCACCACCTCGGGCGACGAACCGAAACGGTCAATCGCGCGACCCATGGCGCGTTCCGAGATATCCGCATTGTCGTTGGAGGCCAGGGTGCGTACCGCGGGTTCGACGGCTTCGGCGGCGATCACATCAGCGACGTCACGCGGCACCCCGGGACGGGCCGCGACGGCGATCTGCCGCGCGGCGGAACCGGCGCGGACGATCTCGATCAGATCGGCATCCGAAAACACCGGTGACGCCCCGATGATGGGAAGCGCGATGGAATCGACATCCATCGCCAGCTTGCGGGCCACATCGCGGGGCAGCAGGTCAGAGCTCTTCAACGTTACCGCCAGGGCCCGGCGAACAAGCTCGGCTGCGTCATCGGCCAGCATGCGCAGGATCTTTTGTGCGGCCGCCCGATCCTCCTCGGACATGTCGATCTGCTCCATGCTGCGGCACAGCTTGTGTGCGGCGGCGGCCCGATCGTCGTCGTCGGACGCCTTGATCAGGCGGCGGATGTCGAATTCAGTCAATCGGGCGCGGGCAGCGGTCATGGGCTCGGACGGATCCTCAAGTCGTGCCGGATGGTGAGCGACCAGGCTTAACGGCCGGTTTACCAACCGGCGTCGGTCGAGGATTTCCGCTCAGGTCCGAAGGCGCCTCCGAAGCCGACACCCGAGTCGGACTTGAACTGCCCATCCCCGTCCTGGCCCAGCAACAGGGCAAGCAGGCTCTGATCCTGCTTGAGCCGGTCCATCCGCGCGGCCAGCGCCAGCGCCTGCTCGTCCAGTGGCGGGGCCGAAGGCGTAGAGGGGCCGACGACAGGCGACGGACCGCCTGCGGTGCTCTGCAAGTTGGCGTGGACCTCCGCGACCGTGGCGTGGCGGCCCTCGCGATAGAAGATCGACCGATTGGCGGCGGCGGCCTGCGGGAACATGGCGACCGCGCTGGCCCCGGGGCGGGTCGCCATGGCCTCCATGATCTGGGCCGCGCCCGCAGGTCCGAGAAAATGGGCGGCGTAGAGATCGCCGGCGCCCGGCTCCCGGCCCGTCCGGCCGCGCAGATAGGCCGCGTTCTGGGCTGTCAGCTCGCCGGCCATCAGCGATGCGGCGACGGGATCGAACCGCAGGTCCAGCACGACATTCCGTGCCGATCCCTCGACCCGCCAGCGACCGTCGGCACCGCGATGGATCAGGTCCGCGTACTGGCCATAGCCATGCTTGGCCCCATGCTGTTTGACGGTCGCAAGCCAGGTCTGCTCGATGAACTGGAACAGACCGGAGGCCGAGGAGGTCGGAGCCCTCGCATTCGGATTGAAGGCGCTTTCGCGCCGGGCCGTCTTCATCAGGAAGTCGAAGTCGACGCCGGTCGACTGGGCTGCGCGACGAATCGCGGCCTCTACGCCTCCTGACGCTGGAATCGCCCTGACGGTCATACCCCGGAGGCTGAAAGAACGTGGTTAAGCGGTCGTTAACGTCGGTTAACGCCCGCGTTCGGCCCGAGGGCCACGGTGTCGAGAGCGGCGGCACACCAATCGCTCTCAGACAGTCAGATCCTCGGGGACCCAGGCCCTGGCTGTCTGCCGCCCGTCAGAAGCCGTCATTACCCAGTGCCGTAATCCGGTCATGGGCCGCGCGCGTCGTGGTCGCGGGCGCTGGGGAGGGCCTGAACGGAGAGCGACGACCATGATGATCGAGACTGCCGGCGGCCCCCGCCTCATCAACCCCATCGACTACGGCCAGCGCCGCCGACCCCTGCCCCGCAGCATGGTCGCCGCCGTGGGGCTGGTCGTGCTGGCCCATATCGGCCTTGCGACGGCCCTCTACCACCAGCGTTTCGAGCTGCGCGACATGGCGGCTCCAATCCCGGATCGGATCATCGACGGCGTGACCCTGATCCCGCCGCCCCCGCCCCGGCCACCCGAACCGGCCCGGACGCCGCCTGCGGCCAATCCACGCCTCAACCCAACGCCAGCGCCTGCCACGCTGACCGAGACGCTCACCGCCGTCATCAACGAGACGGCGACAACGACCACAGGCCCCGTGATCAACCTGGAGACCCTTGTCCCGCCGGAAACATCGACGGGCACCGCGACGGAGCCGGTGGCGGAGACGCCGCGTGGCCCGCCGGTCATCACCTCGCCCCGGTGGATCAGCCGGCCGAGCGGCGACCAGCTGGCCCGCGCCTATCCGGACCGGGCGCTGGAGCGCGACGTCGAAGGCGTCGCGAGCCTGAGCTGCACCGTCAACGCCAACGGCACGGTATCGGCCTGCGCGGTCGTGTCGGAAAACCCGTCAGGAAATGGCTTCGGCCGCGCAGCCCAGCAGCTGAGCCGCTACTTCCGCATGAGCCCCCAGACCGTCGATGGCCAGCCCGTTGACGGCGCGCGAGTGACCATCGGGATCCGCTTCACCCTTCCCGAGGATTGAACCGCAGGGGATCGAGGGCGGCGGCGTACGGACCGCACGGCCGACCCTCGATCCCGTCCGCGACGGTCCGGGCCACCAGCGGAGCCAAAAGCCAGCCGTTCCGGCGCGGAGCCAGCGCAAGGTGAATCGATTCCCCGACCGGCCCCGCCAGGGGAAGGCCGTCCGGCGTTGCGCCTCGCACAGCGGCCCGCCATTCGACGGCAGCGTCGAGCGATCGACCGATCAGGGCCTCGGCCTGGGCGATCAGGCGAGCGGAGGCCGAGGGGTCGATCAACGCCGGCATCTGACCCTCGACCATGGTGGCCCCGATCAGGGCTCCCTGTCCGGCCGGCACGACGTAGCCGCCAGGACCCCGTAGCACCCGGTCGGTCAGGGTCTGGGCCACGACACCGATCTGACCCGCAATCGGCCGGACGGCACCGACCGCCTGTACGGCAGGCTGGGACAAGCCCTTGATCGGCGCGCCCACCCCCGTGGCGACGACCACATGCGACGCGAAGATCGAGCCTCGCTCGGTCAGGACGACCCAACCGTCATCGACGCGCTCGATCGCCTGCGCCCGCGACCGGATCCCACGGAACGAGAGTGAAGCCAGAAGCCGCGCCATCGCGTCGGTCGGATCGATCCGGAGGTCATCAAGGGCGGCGACGGTCCCCGCTCGAAGTTCGAAGCGAAAGCCCAGGTCGCCGATGCGCGTCGCCATCGAGTCTGGATCAGGGCCTCGCCACTCCGCCGGCCCATGATCCAGGGTCAACCCGTACGACCGGGCGAAACTCGGCCACAGGCCTCCTGCGGCCCGAAGCAGTTCAGCCCTCGCCGGGTCGGCACCCTCCAGGACGCTCTCGAAAGCCGGAGCGATCATCCCGGCGGCCACGGAGGAGGCGTTGGGATCGCCGGGGTCCACCACGCAGACGTCCCGGCCCCGCGCGGTCAGCTCAACCGCTACGGCAAGGCCAAGGATGCCCGCGCCGATGACGACGATATCGGTGGAGAGGTCGGCCACGCGCGCTGCATCGGCCCGCGCGGCCGCGAATGCAAGTCGGGAGAACCTACTCCGCCGCCATGACCGACGGTTCGCTGCGCGCGGCCGCGAGCCGTTCACCCAGCGCCGCGTGCTGGGCCCACAGCCGGGCCGGCAGACGGTCGCCGAACTGCATGTAGAACTCCGGGATCATCGCGGCTTCCTCGGCCCAGACGTCGGCGTCGACGTCGAGCAGGGTCGACAGCTGAGCCTCGGTCAGATCGAGCCCCGACAGATCCAGCGCCTCTGCCGTCGGCACCCGACCGACCGGCGTGTCCAGAGCTTGCGCTTCACCGTCGATGCGCTCGGCGATCCACTTGAGCACGCGGGCGTTGTCGCCGAAGCCCGGCCAGACGAACTTGCCGGTCTCGTCCTTGCGGAACCAGTTGACGAAGAAGATGCGCGGAAGCTTGGCGGCATCGGCCTTCTCGCCCAGCGCCAGCCAGTGGGCGAAGTAATCGCCCATGTTGTAGCCACAGAACGGCAGCATGGCGAACGGATCGCGGCGCAGCTCGCCGACCTTGTTCTCGGCTGCCGCCGTGCCCTCGCTGGCCACGGTCGAGCCCATGAAGACCCCGTGCTCCCAGTCAAAGGCCTCGGTGACCAGAGGCACGGCCGAAGCCCGCCGGCCGCCGAACAGGATGGCGTCGATCGGCACACCCCTGGGGTCTTCCCACTCCGGCGCGATGGTCGAACACTGGCCGGCGGGGGCGGCGAAACGGGCATTGGGATGGGCGGCGGGCTCGCCCGACGCCGGGTCGTGTGGCTTGCCCTTCCAGTTGATCAGGCCCTCAGGCGCGGTCTTGGTCAGGCCTTCCCACCAGACGTCGCCGTCCACCGTCAGCGCTGTGTTGGTGAAGACGGTGTTCTTCGCCAGGGTCTCCAGGGCGTTCTGGTTGGTGTTCCGGCTCGTGCCCGGCGCCACGCCGAAGAAGCCGGCCTCGGGGTTCACCGCATACAGACGGCCGTCGTCGCCGAAGCGCATCCAGGCAATATCGTCCCCGACCGTCTCTGCCTTCCAGCCCTCCAGCGTGGGCTGGAGCATGGCGAGGTTGGTCTTGCCACAGGCGCTGGGGAAGGCTGCGGCCACATACTTCACCCGACCCTTGGGATCGGTCAGCTTGAGGATCAGCATATGCTCGGCCAGCCAGCCCTCGTCGCGAGCCATGACCGAGGCGATGCGGAGCGCGTAGCACTTCTTGCCCAGAAGCGCGTTGCCGCCATAGCCCGAGCCATAGGACCAGATCTCGCGCGTCTCGGGGAAGTGGACGATCCACTTCTCCTCGTTGCACGGCCAGGCCACATCGTCCTGTCCATCGGCGAGGGGCGTGCCCAGCGTATGGACGCAAGGCACGAAGACACCGTCCTCGCCCAGGGCCTCCAGCGCGGCCGATCCCATTCGGGTCATGATGCCCATGGACACGGCGACATAGCCGCTGTCGGTGATCTCGACGCCCAGCGCGCTGATCTTCGATCCGATCGGCCCCATGGAGAACGGCACAACGTACATCGTCCGCCCGGCCATGCAGCCGTCGAACAGCCCACCCAGACGTTCGCGCATGTCTACGGGATCGGACCAGTTGTTGGTCGGGCCGGCGTCGGCCTCGTCCTCGGAGCAGATGAAGGTGCGGCTCTCGACCCGGGCCACGTCCTTGGGGTCGGAGGCGGCGTAGTAGCTGCCCGGCCGCTTGACGGGATCCAGAGCCCGCAGCGTGCCCTTGCCGATCAGGTCGGCGACAATCGCGTTCTTCTCGGCCTCGGACCCGTCGCACCAGTGCACACGGGTCGGCTTGGTCAGGGCTGCGATCTGTTCGACCCAGGCGATGAGGCCGGCATGACGGGTCGGCGCCGGGTGAATACCCGGGATGGATTGGGTTTGCACGCTCACGCTCCTGAACCGCTTCCGCCCGGCGATCTGACGCCGCCGTGGCTTTCTCCTGAGTGTTACAGGTCTTCACAGCCTGTTTCAGTCGCAATGACACCCGTCCTGCCGCCGCGTCAACCGGCGCAAGATTCCGCCCTTTCGAAGCGCCCGCCGGGGACGTCCTTGGCGGAAACCGGTCGCGCGAGCCTGCGCGCGGCTGTATCCCTGCCCTGTGCAGACCCTCGATTCCGTCCAGAACGCCGCGCCGTCAGGGGCCCTGGCCTCGCCCGCCGTGGCGAGGAATACCCAGCCGATCCTCGATGTCCTGAAGGCGCATCTGCCCGCAGAAGGCCGGATTCTGGAGGTCGCTTCAGGCTCGGGGGAGCACGCCGTCGCCTTTGCCCGGGCCCTGCCGCGCACCACCTGGACCCCCAGCGACCCGTCAGAACAGGCCCGTGCCTCCATCGCCGCCTGGTCAGCCCAGGCCGGCCAGCCGAACCTGATGCCCCCTCTGGCACTCGACGCCGCCGATCCGGACGGATGGCCTGCGCTCGACGTTCAGGTCATCGTCTGCGTCAACATGATCCACATCAGCCCGTGGTCTGCGACAGAAGGTCTGATGGCTGGTGCCGGTCGGGTCCTGCCCGATCCAGGCGGCCTGCTCATTCTTTACGGCCCCTTCCGCGAAGCCGACGTCCCTCTCGCCCCCTCCAACGCCGCCTTTGACGAGAGCCTGAAGTCGCGCGATCCCGCCTGGGGCCTGCGCGACCGGGACGCCGTCGTCGCCGAGGCGCGCAAGCACCATCTGCACCTGACCCGCCGGGTCGAGATGCCCGCCAACAACCTCATGCTGCTGTTCCGCAAGGTCGGCTGAACCCCGGAGAGACCATGTTCAAGGCCCCTGCCCTCGCCGTTCTCCTCGCGCTCGCCGCGGCGAACGCCAGCATCGCCCAGACGGTGGCTCCGGTCGCTCCCACGGCACCCGCCGCGCCTGCTCCGCCCTATGGCGCGCCCGTGCCGCTGGAAACAGCCCAGGGGCTGCTGGACGCGGCCCTGGACCATGCCCGGGAGAATGGCTGGCGGGTGGCCGTCGCCATCGTCGAGCCTTCCGGGGAGCTCGTCGCCTTCGCCCGGCTGGACGACACCCAGTACGGCTCGATCCACGTCGCCCAGAGGAAGGCGACGACGGCCGCGCGCTATCGCATCCCGACCCTGACGATGGAGGAGCGCGTGCTGGCCGGTCGTATCGTCAGCCTGGCCAATGAAGACACCCTGCCTATCGCAGGCGGCCGGCCCATCGTCATCGAGGGACGGATCGTCGGGGCGATCGGCGTATCCGGCGTCACCTCGACCCAGGACGACGAGGTCGCCCTCGCCGCTCTGGCGTCGCTTCAGGACTAAGCCGTTTGGCTCTGACCCGCGTCTACGACGGCACCGAGCCCGTTCGCATCAACAAGTGGCTGGGTCAGTCCGGCATCTGCTCGCGTCGTGAGGCGGACACCCTGATCGCGGACGGTCTGGTCTCAATCGACGGTACGGTCGTGGCGGATGCCGGCCGCAAGATCGAACCGGGCCAGACCCTGACGCTGGCAGACCGCGCCGAGGCCACGCTGGCGGCTGGCGTCACCATCGTGATGCACAAGCCGGTCGGCTATGTGTCCGGCCAGCCCGAGCCGGGCAAGGTGCCCGCCGTCCGCCTGCTGACGGCCGCCAACCGTCTGGGCGAGGGTGACGTCCCGACCGCCGACGCCTCCCTGCCGCCCATCGGCCGTCTGGATGAGGATTCGCGCGGACTGCTGCTGCTGTCGTCGGACGGCGTCGTGGCCAAGGCGGTGATCGGGCCGGAGTCGACGCTCGACAAGGAGTACCTGGTCCGTGTGACGGGCGACGTGACCGAGAAGGCGCTGGCACAGCTCCGGCACGGAATCATGCTGGACGGCCGGGTTCTGAAGCGGGCCAGGGTCACCCGGGTCGAACCCCACCGCCTGCGCTTCATCCTGACCGAGGGCCGAAATAGGCAAATCCGGAGGATGTGCGAAAGGGTCGGGCTCGAGGTCACAGACCTCCTGCGCATCCGCATCGGTCCGATCCGTCTGGACGGGCTGGCCGAAGGACGCTGGCGGATGCTGACCGCCGAGGAGCGGGCCGCGCTCCTCGGCGGCTAGGACGGGCCTCAGCCTGCTTCGGCACCCTGGGCGGCCATTTGATCGGCCTGACGCTCAAGATCATCGGCCTGACGGATCAGGCGCGGGCCGAGCGCCTGGAGCTCGGCGTCGGTGACGGTGCGCCCCTCGCGGCGGCTCCGGGCAATCTGCTCGGCGCGATAGGTGGGATCGGCCAGGCGGCGGCCTTCACGACGCATTTCCTCGGCACCTCGACGCATTTCGATGCGGGCCTCTCTCATCGCCTGATCCGCCTCGCGCCTGGCGACTTCGGCCTGGGCGCGAGCCTGTTCGCCCGCGAGCCTGGCCTGCTCTCCGGCTTGGCGAGCCGCATCGGCGGAGGCGCGGACGGCGGCCATCTGCTGACGGTGCTGAGCGGCCTCCGCCCGGTGTTGCTGCGCCATGGCCCGGGCCTGGGCCGCCACTTCACGGGCCTGGGCCGCGGCCTCTCTCGCCTGAGCGCTCCCCTCGTCGGAGCCCCGGTAGAACCAGACGCCCTCGCCATTCTGCGGTGGAGCAGGGGGAGCCGGCGGTGCCGGGGGCTCAGGCGCATCCATGACGGGCGGGGCGGGTGGTGCGGGCGGCGCGGCCAGAACCCCGGACGGAGCAGCCGGCGGCACCGGGGGAGCTGGCGGCGTCTGTGCAGCGCCGTCGATGTGCACCGCGCGAGTGATCTCGAGGGCTGCGATGGGCGTGGCGACGGCCGCGAAGGCTGCGATGCAGGCCGCGACAACCATAGGACGGCGGCGGGCGTTGGGCGTATCGGACATGATGTGGGCGATCCTTTGCTTGAGGGCGGGACCCGGCGCAGCCATGGCGGCAGCGGCGAGCGGAACAGGGGCAGTGCGGGCGGCCAGACCGACGAGGGCCCGGGCGTAGGTTCGGCGATCAACCTGGCGGATCGCGATAGCGTCGGCGGCCTCTTCGGACCGATCGATCAGGGCGCGGTGGACCATCCAGACCAGCGGATTGAACCAGAACAGGGCCAGCGCCAGACGCGACAGAACCAGGAAGATCCAGTCTCCGCGGGTGATGTGCGCCATCTCGTGAGCGATGACGGCCGGCGCGGTCTGTGGCTCGGCAAGGGTCTTGGCATCCAGGAGCACAACGCCGGGCGGCAGGCCCCAGCTGAGCGGGCTCATCGCCTGATCGCTTGCACGCAGAACCGGTCGGCGACGGGGGCGCTGGCGCAGCAGGGCCTCGCGCCAGGCGGGGGCCTCGACCGGCCGGGCGGAGGCGGTCCAGTGCGACAGGGTCAGGATACCGAGCGCGAAGCGCCCGACCACGACCACCGCCCCGAGCGCCCAGGCCATAGCCATGACCTCAGTCATCGTCGGGGCGAACACCGAGCCGGCCACCGTCAGTCCCTCGGCCGGTCGGACCGACCCGTTCCACAAAGTCAGCGGTTCGGTGCCGACGGGCTCGACCGCCGGCAGCAGGGCCAGCCTTATCTCCGGCCCGAAGGCGATCGCCAGCGGCAGCAGCAGAAGAAGCACGACGGTGGCACGCAGGATATCGCTGCGATCCACCGGCCGGCGGGCGACCAAGGCGGAAAGGGCCAGTCCCGTCCCCGCGATCAGGGCCGATTTGAAGAACAGGGCGATCAACAGGGCACTCATGCCTCGGGCTCCTTCGCGGCCTCGATCAGACGCTCGAGCGCCTCGATCTCTTCGGGTTTCAGCGGCCCGCTCATGCCGAGCAGGGCCGTGGCCGCCGATGCCGCTGAACCGGCGAAGAAGGTGTCGACCATGCGCTGGAGCGCGCCTGCCGCCACGGTCGAGGCGCGCGGCACGGGCCGATAGACGAAGCCGTCCGGCCCGCCTTCGCGCGCCACCAGCCCCCGGTCCTCAAGCCGCTTGAGCAGGGTCCGGACGGCCGAGTCGCTTAGCGGATCGACGAGGGCCAGACGCACCGCAGCGGCCGTCGCGCCGGGTTGGCCGCACAATACCTCGAACACCTCGCGCTCGCGTCGGGGCAGGCCTTCGATCATCACCATCTCCGCTACATATGTAACGCTACATTTGTAGCGGAATGCGGCGAGTTTGGGGCACCGTGGTGAAGCGTTGGACAGACTTGCGCTTGGTTCCCCGGCAGGATCAAAAGGCGGTCACACAGACCGGAGACGCCGCATGGGCCAGAGCCGCATCACGCCTTGCCTGTGGTTTGACAAGGAGGCCGAAGAGGCGGCGCTGTTCTATGCCTCGGTCATCCCCGATACCCGGATCGACAGCGTCGAGCGCGCACCCGGCGATTACCCCGCCGGCAAGGCCGGCGACGTTCTGATGGTCGAGATGACGCTGGGCGGCATGAAGGTCACGGCCATGAACGGCGGCCCGTTCTTCAAGTTCAATGAAGCCATCTCGCTCCAGCTCTCGGTCGAGGATCAGGCCCAGCTGGATCATCTGTACTCGACCCTGTCCGCCGTTCCGCAAGCCGAGCAGTGCGGCTGGATCAAGGACCGCTACGGCCTGAGCTGGCAGCTGGTGCCCAAGGCCTTCGTTGCCCTGATGAAGGATCCCGACCCCGCCGTCCGCACCCGCGTTTTCGAAGCCATGATGCCGATGAAGCGCCTGGACATCGCCGCGCTGGAGGCGGCGGCCCGGGCCTGACGCCCCTCGGCACCGGCACCGTTCAAAGGACCGCGAACGCCTGCCGATCCGGAGGAACCATCGGGCGAACGCCGGGTTAGCCTGTCGACACCCGGGTCCTGACACGCCGTCGATGCGATCTCTTTGGGGTTCGCTCCCTTGGTGCCGAACGTCGGCAGACCGAGGAAAATGCAAATGGATCGGCGACAGCTCCTTATTGGCGGAGCGGCGGTTGCGGCGCTTGTAACAGGCGCGACGGGGTTGGCAGTCGCGACGATGGGCTCCCGTTCCGACTATGAGGACGCCATGTCGGCCATGCGGGCTCTGCCGGCAGCGAACGCCGACGCGCGTGATCTGATCCGGTACGCCACGCTCGCGCCAAACGGACACAACGCCCAGCCATGGCGGTTTCGCCTGAGTGAGCGGCGCATCTCCATCCTGCCTGATCTGTCGCGGCGGACGCCCGTGGTCGACCCTGACGACCATCATGTCTTCGTGAGCCTTGGCTGTGCGGTGGAAAATCTGGCGCTGACTTCGGCTGTGCTTGGTCGGCCCGGCGTCGTGACCTTCGAGGCCCAGGGAAATGGCGCGGTCCTGTTCGATTTCGAGGCCGGACCGGCATCGCGCTCAGCCCTCTTCGACGCAATCCCGCTGCGCCAGTCGACCCGTGCCGACTACGATGGCCGCTCCGTCAGCGCGTCCGACCTGACCTTGCTCGCCAACGCGGCGGCCGTAACTGGCGTCGATCTGGTTCTGCTGACAGACCGTGCCGGCACCAATGCGCTGCGCGATCTGGTTGTCGCGGGCAACACAACGCAAATGGCCGATGGCGCGTTCGTGCGAGAGCTGAAGTCGTGGCTTCGCTTCAACCCGGCGCAGGCGCTTCGGACCGGCGACGGGCTTTACAGCGTGGCGAGCGGCAACCCGGCGCTACCGGACTGGCTGGGGCCGCTTGCCTTCGACTGGCTGTCCTCGGCGCGGTCGCTGAATGAGACCTATGCCAGGCAGATCCGCTCTTCTGCCGGGATCGCGGTGTTCACCGCTGAGCGGGCCGACCCAGCACATTGGGTGGCTGTGGGTCAGGCCTGCCAGCGCTTCGCGTTGCAAGCCACCGCGCTCGGCCTGAAGCACGCGTTCATCAACCAGCCCGTCGAGGTGCCGTCGCTGCGACCGGAGCTGGCAAGTCTGATCGGCCTGCCCGGACGCCGGCCGGATATCGTGATGCGTTTTGGGTATGGACCCACCCTGCCCTACGCGCCCCGCCGACCCGTCGCCGCAGTGATCGGGACGTGAAGGAAACCTCGTCATGAACCCCTCGCCCTCGGATCAACGCAGCGACCTGCCGCCGTCAGTTCTTGATCTGGCCAATCGACTGGGCGCCCGGATCCTTCCGGAGGGATCGGGTGTTCGCCTGGCGCAAACCGGCCGGATGAAGCGCGCTCTGGGATCGGCATCCTGGATGTCTTTCACCGCGCGCCAGTCGATGCAGATCGGGGCCTGCGATTTTGTATGGCGCGCCCGGTTCCCACCCTTCGGTCTGATCGGGGTCTGCGACGCCCTCGAAAACGGTGTCGGTCGGCTCGATGTCACGGCGCTGGGCTTTATCCCGATCCTCCGAACACCGCATACTCCGGCGCTGACGCGCGGTGAGCTGATGCGCTATCTGGCCGAACTGCCCTGGGTCCCTGACGCCATCCTGAACAACCCGGCCCTGCGGTGGCGAGAAGGCAGCACAAACGAGATCATTGTCGCGTCCGGTGAAGGGGCAACGGCGGCTGAAGTCACCCTCGGTCTGGACGACGCCGGGCGGGTGGCGACGATGTTCGCTCCCGATCGCCCTCGCTCGGACGTCGAGCCGACCCTGCCGACACCTTGGCGGGGTCGATTCGCCGACTACCGGCTCCATCAGGGTCGCTGGATTCCGTTTGCCGGCGAGGTCGGCTGGGTACTCGACGGCAAGGAAGAGGTGTATTGGACAGGAACCGTGAACGACTGGGCGATGACGTCAGGGCCTGAATAGGGTTCCTTCCGTCACCGGGTGTAAGGCTGACTAGACAGCCTCAGGCACCTGCTCGTTGTTTCGCAGACGCCCTATTCCCACTCGATCGTCCCCGGCGGCTTGGACGTGACGTCGTAGACCACCCGGTTCACCCCCCTCACCTCATTGACGATGCGCGTCGCCGTCCGGCCCAGCACGTCCCAGGGGAACTCGAAGAAGTCCGCCGTCATGCCGTCGCTCGAGGTCACGGCCCGGAGCGCCAGCACCTTCTCATAGGTCCGCGCATCGCCCATCACGCCGACGGTCTTGACCGGCAGCAGCACCGCGAAGGCTTGCCAAATCTGGTCGTACAGCCCGGCCTTGCGGATCTCCTCCAGATAGATGGCGTCGGCTTCCTGCAGGGTCGCGACAGCGTCCGGCGTGATCTCGCCTGGAATGCGGATGGCCAGACCCGGCCCCGGGAAGGGGTGGCGGCCGACGAAGGCGTCGGTCAGGCCCAGTTCGCGGCCCAGCGCCCGCACCTCGTCCTTGAACAGTTCGCGCAACGGCTCGACCAGCTTCAGCTTCATGTAGTCGGGCAGGCCGCCGACGTTGTGGTGGCTCTTGATGACGTGGGCCTTCCCGCTGGACGACGACACGCTCTCGATCACGTCGGGATAGAGGGTCCCCTGGGCCAGGAACTCGGCACCCTCGATCTTGTTCGCCTCGCGGTCGAACACCTCGATGAAGACCCGGCCGATGGTCTTGCGCTTGGTCTCCGGGTCCGACTGGCCGGCCAGGGCCCCCAGGAACTCCTTCGACGCATCCACATGGATCAGCGGGATGTTGTAGTGCTCCCGGAACAGGGTCGTGACCTGTTTGGCCTCGTCCTTCCTGAGCAGGCCGGTGTCGACGAACACGCAGGTCAGCTGATCCCCGATCGCCTCGTGGATCAGTACGGCTGCCACTGAGGAGTCGACGCCGCCGGACAGGCCGCAGATGACCTTGGCCGAGCCGACCTGTTCGCGGATCTGGGCGATCTTCTCGTCGCGATAGGCCGCCATGGTCCAGTCGCCCTTCAGCCCCGCGATGCCGTGGGTGAAGTTCCTCAGCATCTGGTGGCCGCGCGGCGTGTGCATCACCTCCGGGTGGAACTGCACGCCATAGAAGCGGCGGGTCTCGTCAGCGATCACGGCATAGGGTGACCCCGCAGACGACGCGACGACGTCGAAGCCCTCCGGAATGGCGACGATCTTGTCGCCGTGGCTCATCCAGACCGTCTCGGGCGCCCCGATTGGCGCGAGCCCTTCCAGCAGGGGCGAGGCCTTTTCGACGGTGATCTCGGCACGGCCGAACTCGCGGGTGTGGCCGCCCTCGACCTTGCCACCCAGCTGTTCGCACATCGTCATCTCGCCATAGCAGATGCCCAGCACCGGCACGCCGGCCTCGAACACGGCCTGGGGAGCGCGCGGGCTGCCCTCCTCATGCACGCTCTCGGGACCGCCCGACAGGATGATGGCACGCGGGTTCATGGCCGCCAGCGCGGCCTCCGCCTTCGCATAGGGATGGATCTCGCAGTAGACGCTCGCCTCGCGCAGGCGCCGCGCGATCAGCTGGGTCACCTGGCTGCCGAAGTCGACGATGAGGACTTTCTCGTGATCGGTCGGGGCGGTCATCGGGCGGCTTTCCTGGCGCAGGCGGGGGATAGGGCGTCGTGGCCGCGCTCTTCCAGCACGGCCTTCAGTCTGTCGAGAGCGACGGCGAGGTTTTCATCGACGTGGTGCAGGGTCGAGGTCCAGTCCTCCAGCGCCGTCAGTTCGGCGCGCCCGTCCGACACGCCGCGCAGCGCGATCAGGGGAACATCGAACCGCATGGCGGCGCGGACCAGGGCCCAGGTCTCCATATCGACCATCTCGGCCGCGATGGCGGCATAGGCGGCACCGGAAACGACATTCGCGCCTGTCGACAGCGTCGCCGTCGGAACGCCGGGGATCGGCGTCGGAAGGGAGAGGACAGCAGGCAACTCCGACAGCGGCGTCACCCCCTTCTCGAACCCCAGCGGGCTGGCGTCCATGTCGCGATAGGCGACCGAGGCGGCCTGATAGACGGCGGCATGCTCCAGCGTCGGCGACCCGCACGACCCCAGCGACACGATCAGGTCGGGCAAGTCCCCCCGCGCCGTCAGCTCGGCCAGCACGTGGGTCAGGACAACCGCTGCCTCGACCGGGCCGATGCCCGTCATCACGGGCGCAATCCGTGCCTTCAGGTGGTCGCCGTACTCGGCCGGGGCGGCCATGACGGTCAGGATCGAAACCCCGCCCCACCGCTCCAGCCTGTGGCTCACCGCGCGCGCTCGTAGACGGCGGCGAAGAAGCCGTCGGTGTCGGTCGAGGCCGGCGACATCCGCAGCCGATGGCCTTGCGCCAGTGCGCCGAAACGAGCCCGGCCCGCGTCGGTGATCGCATCGCTGGCCAAGGCCTCGGCGATCGCGACCGGTTCGAAACCCGGATGATCCTCCTCGAAGGCGTCCACCGTCGCCTCGTTCTCGACCCTCAGCATTGAACAGGTGACATAGACCAGCCGTCCGCCCGGCTTCACCAGCTTGGCGGCGCGGGCCAGGATCGCGGTCTGCAGCGAATGCATCCGGTCCACGTCCTCCGGCTTCAGCCGCCAGGCGTCTTCCGGCCGACGACGCCACGTCCCCGACCCCGTGCAGGGCGCATCGACGAACACAACGTCAGCCATGCCGACGATGTCCTCGACCCCGCCGCCATTGGGACCCAGATGGATCAGTTCGGCCTCGACCCCCGCGCGGGCCAGACGGGGGCGGATGTTGTCCAGCCGCTTCTGCACCACATCGCAGGCGATCAGTCGGCCCTCAGCCCGGGCGACCAGCACGGCTTTTGGCTTGGCACCTGCGGGTGGATCGACCCAACCGGTGGGCGTCCAGACACGCTCGGGCGCCGCGGCGTCCTCGACCCGCGACGCACCCGCCGCCAGCCCCTGCATGGCCAGCCCCAAGGTCTTGCCCCCGCCCCCGGCGCAGTAGTCCACGACCGTCATCCCCGGCCGCACACCCGCCAGCCAGCAGACGATCTGGCTGCCCTCGTCCTGGATCTCGATTCGCCCCGCCTTGAAGGCTTCCAGCGCCTGGACGTTCGGCGGCGGCTCGGCCGACAGGCGCAGGCCCCAGGCCGACCAAGGGGTTCGCGCGGTCGACAGGCCTGCCTCACGCAGCTCGGCCTCGACCTCCTCGACCGTCGCCTTGGCGGCGTTGATGCGCAGGTCGATAGGCGCGCGCGGCACCATCAGCCCGGCGGCCTCCTCGGCCCAGCGGTCGCCGAAGGTTCCCTTGAAGTCCTCGATCACGAACTCGGGCAGGCCCGCGGCCACCCAGCCCGGCAGGTCGTCGGCGGTGGCGCTGATCCGGGCGCGTTCCTGCTTGGACAGGGGCTTGGGCCCATAGCCGTCGCCGGAGTGGAGCGCCTCGATCTCCTCGACCGAAAGGCCGTCGATCAGGCTGAGCGCGCCGATCACCAGCGCCCGCCCATCCTCGCGCCCGCCCATGGCCCAGACCAGGCGCCCGCGCGCGCGCAGCACCTTGTAGACCTGATCGGCGATCGCCCGTCGGTCCTTTGACCCGGCGTAGCGGTTCTCGGTCCCCCAGGTCTTCAGCACGGCCTCGGCCGGGGCCTTGCCCGCAGAGATGCGGTCGATGATGGCGGCGGCGGCGGCGAGACGGGCGGCGGGGGTCAAATCAGGTGTTCAGTTCAGTCTGTCAGGTCAGGATGGCGGTGAAGATGGCGATCAGACCGCCCATGGCGACCAGCCACACGACCGACCGCACGAAGGGAATGCCTAGGGCATAGATGGGGATGTAGATCAGGCGCGACCAGAAAAAGGCCTGCGTCCCCCAGAAGGTCAGTGGCCCCTCCTCCCCCGTCACATGGGCGATCAGGACCGCGCCGATGAACAGCGGCAGCGTCTCCCACAGGTTCGCCTGGGCCCGCTCCAGCCTCTGGGTGATGACGCCGGGGCGAGCCGGAGCGCCGTCCCTCGGCCCCGCGTTCCAGCCGATGCCGTTGACCATGGTCCGCCCGGCGGCGGGCAGAAAGACGTGCACGAACGCCAGGATCAGCGTCGCCGTCAGCATGGTCAGTTCGGGCGTGGTCGCCAGGACCCAGGCGTCGCTCATCGTCGTCATCCCTGCCGGTAGTTGGGCGCCTCACGCGTGATCATCACGTCGTGGACATGGCTTTCACGCAGGCCCGCGCCGGTGATCCGCACGAACCGCGCCTTGGCCTGCAACTCGGCGATCGAGCCCGCGCCGACATAGCCCATGGCGGCCCTCAGACCGCCGACCATCTGGTGCAGCACCGGCGCGATCGGTCCCTTGTAGGGGGTCTGGCCCTCGATGCCCTCAGGCACCAGCTTCTGGGTGTCGACTTCCTTCTGGAAGTAGCGGTCGGCCGACCCTGCCCCCATCGCGCCCACCGAGCCCATGCCGCGATAGGTCTTGTACGAGCGACCCTGGTACAGAAAGACCTCGCCGGGGCTTTCATCGGTGCCCGCGAACATCGAACCCATCATGGCGACCGACGCGCCCGCCGCCAGCGCCTTGGCCAGGTCGCCGGAGTACTTGATGCCGCCATCGGCGATGACCGGCGCGCCGGTGTCCTTGGCCGCCCGCGCCGCCTCCATGACGGCCGTCAGCTGGGGCACGCCGACGCCCGCGACGATGCGGGTGGTGCAGATGCTTCCCGGTCCGATCCCGACCTTCACCGCATCGGCGCCCGCGTCCAGCAGGGCGCGTGTCGCGTCATAGGTCGCCACATTGCCGGCGACGATCTGGACGCGGTTGTTCTCGCGCTTGATGCGCTCCACCGCGCGGCTGACCTGGATGGAATGGCCATGGGCGGTGTCGATCACCACCACGTCCACACCCGCTTCGGCCAGCGCCATGGACCGCTCGTAACCTGCGTCACCGACCGTCGAGGCGGCGCCGACCAGCAGACGCCCCTGGTCGTCCTTGGCCGCATTGGGGTGGGCCTGGGCCTTGTCGATGTCCTTCATCGTGATCAGGCCGACGGCGCGATAGGCTTCATCCACCACGATCACGCGCTCGATCTTGCGGGTCCGCAGAAGCTCTCGCGCCTCGTCCTTGCCGGCGCCCTCGCGCACGGTGACGAGCTCGCCCGAGGTCATCAGCTCCCCGGCCTTCTTGTTCGGATCGGTGTCGAACCGCATGTCGCGGTTGGTCAGGATGCCGACCAGACGTCCATCGGCATCGACAACGGGAAAGCCGCTGATCTTGCGCGACGCCACGATCTGGCGGATTTCCCCCAGCGTCGTTTCAGGCCGGATCGTCACCGGGTTGATGACCATGCCGCTCTCGAACCGCTTCACCTCGCGGACCTGATCGGCCTGCTGCTGGGCGGTCATGTTGCGGTGGAGGACCCCAAGGCCACCGGCCTGCGCCATGGCGATCGCCAGGCGGCTTTCGGTCACCGTGTCCATGGCGGACGACAGCAGGGGGATGTTCAGGCGGATGTCGCGGGTCAACCGGGTCGAGACATCCGCGTCTGCGGGCATGATCTCGGACGCGCCGGGTTCAAGCAAAACATCGTCGAAGGTGAGCCCTTCGCGAATCTCCATGGGAGTCTCCGTTTTGCGGGCCGCCTATCGTCTTTCGCGGGTGCGAAGTCAACCGGCGACACGGGGTCGCCTATGCCGCGACATGCGGCCACGATTTTTTCAGTGACGGTTGAACTTTTCAGCCATAGCTAACATTTAGGGGCGCGATGGTCGTGACACTCGCCCGATCCGTGCGGAGCCTCGCGCTCAAGATCGCCTCCTACGGCGTGATGCACCTGATCGTGGCCATGCTGGTGGCCTTTGTGATAACCCGCGACTGGCGCATGGCCCTCGCCATCGGTTTCGTAGAGCCCTTCTTCCAGACGATCGCCTACTCCTTCCACGACCGCATCTGGCATCGCATCGAACAGCGACGGATGCGCAGCGGCATGGAAGAGACGGCCGAGGCCTTCACCGCCCGCCTCGACGTGATGAACGCCGGCGAGCAGGCGCGCGCCCACGGGCACCACGGCCACACCCACGCCCTGCCCTCGCTAAAGAAGATCGCGGTCAAGACCGTCACCTACGGGGTCATGCACTTCGTGGTCGCCGTGCTGGTGGCCTTTGCCATAACCCGCGACATTCAGGCCGCTCTGACCATCGGCATTGTCGAGCCCCTGGTCCAGATGGTCTTCTTTGCCCTGCATGACCGGGTCTGGACCGCGCGGGAAGCCCGCCGCGCTCGGGCGACGACGCAGACGGCCTGAGACCTCAGCCCTTCCGCCCCATCGCCACCAGATAGACCTCCGACGACCCCTTCCGGCTGGCGGCGGGCTTGACGTACTTCACGTCCCCAAAGGCGGCGCGCAGGTCGTTCAGCACCTCGCCGGCGGCTCCGCCCTGGAAGTTCTTGGTCACGAAATGCCCGCCGGGCTTCAGCGTGCGGATGGCGAACTCCGACGCGATCTCGATCAGGGCGATGATCTTCAGGTGATCTGTCTGACGATGGCCGACCGTGTTGTGGGCCATGTCGGACAGCACCAGGTCCGGTGCCCCGCCCAAGGCCTCGATCAGCTGCGCATCCACGCCCGGATCGGTGAAGTCCGCCTGGATCAGGGTCGAACCCGGGATCGGCTCGATCGGCAGCAGGTCGACACCCACCACCGCCGCCGCGCCCCGGTTGACGCAGACCTGGACCCATCCGCCGGGTGCCGCGCCCAGGTCGATGACCCGCGAGCCCCGCTTGACCAGATGGAACCGGTCGTCGATCTCGGCGAACTTGAAGGCGGCGCGACTGCGCCACCCCTCGGCGCGGGCCCGCTCCGACCAGGGATCGGCCAGCTGGCGCTTGATCCACTGGATCGAGGACATCGATTTCTTGTCCGCCGTCTTGATCTGGCTGCCCAGTCCACGGCCGGCCGCGGTCCCGCCCGAGGGCGGGCGCACCATGCGGCGGCGCGCAGGGGTTTCAGCTGAGGGCGGCTTTTCGTCTTCGCTCATCGCCCCCACATAGCGCCCGTGGCCCGATGCGGCTATGACCCCGCCAATTCATCCAAGACGGAGCGCCCGATGGCCGACCAGACCCTGACCCTGACACTCGACACCGGAGACGTCGTCATCCGCCTGCGCCCTGACTTGGCGCCCGGCCACGTCGCCCGCATTACCGAACTTGCCAGCGAGGGCTTCTACGACGGCGTGGTCTTCCACCGGGTGATCTCGGGCTTCATGGCCCAGGGCGGCGACCCGACCGGCACCGGCACCTCGGGCTCCAAGAAGCCGAACCTGAAGGCCGAGTTCTCGGCCGAGCCGCACGTGCGGGGCGTCTGCTCCATGGCCCGCACCAACGACCCGAACAGCGCCAACAGCCAGTTCTTCATCTGCCTTGACGACGCGACCTTCCTGGATCGCCAGTACACGGTCTGGGGCGAGGTCATCGAAGGCATGGACCACGTCGACGCCCTGCCCAAAGGCGAGCCGCCCCGGGTTCCGGGCAAGATCGTCAAGGCGACGGTCAACTGATCCTGCGACGGGCGGTCCTCACGGGCCGCCCGCTTTCGTTTGCGCGGTCGTCAGTCGCCGGGCGAGTACATGAACCTCAGGCCGGCATAGGTTTGCTCCCCGACACTGATGGTTCCCACCAGGGTTGGCGCGTCCCCGTCGCCCAGATTGGCCCGCGTATCGGACAGGGCAGGACCTTCCCAACGGGCATCCAACGTCACGCGCCCATAGTCTTCGCTCATGCCCGTCATCTGAAGCCGACGGTCCGTGACCGAATAGCTGTCAGGCAGAACGCGCACGCTGGTTTCGCCCGGCAACAGAAACTCCATCATGATCGGCGCATAGGTGGTCATGCGGCGGCCCGCCTCCCAGTCCACAAACTCGGACTTGGAACCCAGCGACAGAAAGATCAGGGAGAAGTCATCGGGTCCCACCTGCGCCCCCGGCATGTAGAAGCCGAAAACCTCCTGGGTCAGCGAATGGGTGAAGGTGCCTGCCTGTGCAGGCGCAGCGGCTTCGGCGGCAGGTACCACCGCCGTCTCGGCCGCAACGGCCTCCGCCGCCGATTCCGCCTTGGCCGCGGCCTCGTCTTCCGTCCCCGCCCCACAGGCCGCCAGGCACAGCCCGGCCATCGCCAGAACAACGATCTGTCTCATCGGACTCCCCTCGCTTGATACAAGGGACAGGATCACGCCGTCGCCGGGCCGTAAAGCCACGCTTCCTGACGCAGCCCTTCAGCCCCCGCCCATCGACCAGGCGAACTTGACTCCGCCATGGGTGCGGCCGCCGACCGTAACCGTGCCCTCCATCGCGGGCTCCTCGTCCGTTCCGAGGTTGCGCCGCGCCAGCGCCAGCGCCCCGCCGTCCAGCCGCGCCTCCAGCGTCACCCGACCAAGGTCCTCGCTGGTCCCGGAGAAGCGGACCCGGTCGTCGGTGACCTCATAGCGCTCAGGAAGGACCCGCTCACCCCCCGCGAACTCCAGCAGGATCGGCGCGAAGCCCTCGTCGCGTGGCCCCTTCTCCCAGGCTTCGAAGTCGGCCGGCTGGCCGATGAACACCAGCAACAGGCGCCCCTCGCCATCCCCCGTCTCGGCGACCGGCGTATAGAACCCGGACAGGTCCTCGCTCTGGGAATGGCGGAACGCGCCGCTGGCCGCCGGGGCCGCCGCCCCCTCGTCCGTCTCTGCCCGCTCAGGGGACGACGCCTCGAACAGGTCGCACCCCGCAAGCGCCAGCGCCGCTGCCCCCAACACGAGCCCCGCCGCCCGCCGCATCACCGGCTCATGCCCTGGTCCAGTGCCTGGAACGACCGCCACGACAGCTCGGTCGCCGCCGCGAAGATGGCCGGCGTCACCTTCTCGAAGTCATCCGTCGGCCGGTGATAGTCGGGGTGATAGTCCACGCCCAGATACAGGAACGGCAGCCCGGCCCGGTAGAAGGCGGCGTGGTCCGACGCCTCGACCCAGTTGTTGTTCCCCGTGTCCTGCGGCGTGTCCTTGCCGAAGGCTAGCGACACGCCGTTCTCGGCCGCGATGGGCTCCAGCAGGGGCCGCAGGGTCGGGTTCTGATAGGTGCCGGTGACCCACAGCTTCATGTCGGTCTCGGCGCGGGCGGTCATGTCGAAGTTCAGGTTCAGCGCGATGGAGCTCAGCGGCACCGGCGGGGCCTCGACGAAGTGACGGGCACCCAGCAGGCCCCGCTCCTCCCCGTCCAGGAAGGCGAAGATCACGCTGTGCTCGGGCTGCGCGGCCTTCAGACGGGCCGCGATCTCCAGGGCCGTGGCGACGCCCGACGCGTTGTCGTCGGCGCCGTTGAAGATCTGGCCGTCGTTCACGCCGACGTGGTCATAGTGGGCGGTAATGACGATGTAGCGATCCGTCGCCCGAGTGCCGGGAATCACGGCCAAGATGTTGATTCCGCTGAAGGTTCTGGGCCCCTCGCGCGTGCGGCCCTGCATTTCCCACGGCTGCAGCCGGCCCATCGGCGGGGCGGCGACGCCCAGGGCGTCCAGCCGCGAGATGATGTAGGCCCGCGCCCGCTCCCCGCCCGGTGCGCCCGTGTCCCGGCCTTCCATGTCGTCGGCCGACAGGATGCGCAGGTCCGCGATCAGCTGGGTGTAGTCGGCACTGGCGGCGGGCGCGGCGGCCTCCGGCGCAGGCGTGGGCGCAGCGGTCTGCATCCCCGCACAGGCGGCCAGGACGGTCAGGGCGGCGCCAGCGAGCAGGGCGCGAAGCGAACGGGACATGAAGGCTCCTTGGTCGGGTTCGAATTCCGATTAGCGCGACTGCAGCCCTGTCGTCCGCTGAATTCGGCGTCATCCCCCGCTGGCGGGGCGCGGGACGGATGCTAAACCCGGCCGCATGTCCGAGCCCGCAGTCGACACCCTGACCGAAGCCGAAGCCGCCGCTGAACTGGCCCGCCTCGCTGCCGAGATGGAGCGCCACGACGCCCTCTACGCCGAGGCCGCGCCGGAAATCTCCGACGCTGACTACGACGCGCTCAGAGCCCGCAACGCCGCCGTCGAGGCGCGCTTTCCCGCCCTGATCCGCCCCGACTCGCCCTCGCTCAAGGTCGGCGCTCCGACCTCCAGCCAGTTCGCCGAGGTCCGCCACGGCGTGCCCATGCTGTCGCTCGACAACGCCTTCGACGATGGCGACGTCGCCGATTTCGAGGCCCGCATCCGACGTTTCCTGAAACTGTCGGCCGACGAACCCCTCGCCTTCGTCGCCGAGCCCAAGATCGACGGCCTGTCCGCCAACATCCGCTACGAGGACGGGGTTCTGGTCCAGGGTGCAACGCGCGGCGACGGCCGGGCCGGCGAGGACATCACGGCGAACCTGAAAACCATCGCCGACATCCCTCACCGCCTGTCGGGCTCGGGCTGGCCCAGACGGATCGAGATCCGGGGCGAGGTCTATGCCCCCAACGACGCCTTCGCCGCCTTCAATGCAGACGCCGAGGCCGCCGGTCGCCGTACCTACGCCAATCCCAGGAACTTCGCGGCCGGATCGCTGCGCCAGATCGACCCGACCGTCACCGCCGCCCGCCCCTTGCGCTTCTTCGCCTACGCCTGGGGCGAGACCTCCGAGCCCTTCGCGGAGACGCAAGCCCAGGCCCTCGCCGCCTTCGAAGCCTGGGGCTTACCCGTCAATCCGCGCTCGAAACGGGTCGAGGACGCGGCCGGCCTTGTCGCCCTGTATCGCGGCCTCGAAGCCGACCGGGCATCGCTCGGCCATGACATCGACGGCATCGTCTACAAGGTCGACCGGCTGGACTGGCAGGAGCGGCTGGGCTTCGTCTCCCGCAGCCCCCGCTGGGCCATCGCCCACAAGTTCCCGGCCCAGCAGGCGACGACCGTGCTGGAAGGCATCGACATCCAGGTCGGCCGCACCGGCTCCCTGACCCCCGTCGCCCGCCTCGCCCCCGTCACCGTGGGCGGGGTCGTGGTCCGCAACGCCACGCTGCACAACGAGGATGAGATCGAAAGGAAGGACGTGCGCATCGGCGACACCGTCGTCCTGCAACGCGCCGGCGACGTGATCCCCCAGATCGTCTCGGTCGTCCTCGAAAAGCGTCCCGCCGACGCGACCCCTTACGTCTTCCCCACCCACTGCCCCGTTTGCGGCTCCGAAGCCGTCCGTCCGGACGGCGAGGTGCGGCGCCGCTGCACCGGCGGCCTGATCTGCGCCGCCCAGCTGGTCGAGCGCCTCAAGCACTTCGTCGGTCGCCGGGCCTTCGACATCGAAGGGCTGGGCGAAAAGCAGCTGATCGCCTTCTCCGAGCGCGGCTGGATCAAGGAACCCGCTGACATCTTCCGCCTGGCTCGCGACGAGGAAAAGCTCGCCGAACTCCGTGCCGAAGACGGCTATGGCGAGCTGAGCGTCAGAAACCTGATCGCCGGTATCGATGCCCGCAGAACCATCGCACTCGAACGCCTCATCTTCGGCCTCGGCATCCGTGAGATTGGCGAACAGACCTCGCTGCTGCTGGCTCGCCATTTCGGTAGCTGGAGCGCCTTCCATGCCGCCGGTCTGGCCGCGGCCGAGGGTATCCCCTCGCCCGAATGGACCCGCCTCGCCGAAGGCCACGGCGTCTCAACCCGCACCCTGTCCGTGCTCGCCGCTGCCACCCTCGACCCGGCCGACCCCTGGCCCGAGGCCCCCATCGAGCAGAAGCTCGCCCTCGCCTTCCCCGGCGTCGCTGCCCCCGCCCGCCGTGCCTTGATCCCGCTCGCGCCGGACTGGTCCGCCATCGTCGAGTTGTCCCGTATCGCCCGCGAGGACGGCCCCTCCGAGACGCTCGGCGAGCTCGCGGGCATCTCGGGCGCAGGCCCCGTCGCCGCCCGCGCCGTGGCCGAGTTCTTCCACGAGCCCCACAACCGCTCTGTCGTCGACGCCCTCGTCGCCGAACTGGCGCACATCGAGGACGCCGAACGCCCCAAGACCGACACCGCCGTGGCCGGCAAGACCGTCGTCTTCACCGGCAGTCTGGAACGTTTCACGCGCGACGAAGCCAAGGCCCGCGCCGAAAGCCTGGGTGCCAAGGTCTCCGGCTCGGTCTCGAAAAAGACCGACTACCTCGTCGCCGGCCCCGGCGCCGGCTCCAAGCTCGCCGACGCCCAGAAGCACGGCGTCACCGTCCTGACCGAGGACGAGTGGCTGCAGTTGATCGGCTGATCCTTCTCCCTCCCCTTTATGGGGAGGGAAGACCGCGAAGCGGTCAGGGTGGGGTGCGAAAGGGACATCGCACTCCGCACGTACGGACCCCACCCGGTCGTCGCTACGCTCCGACCACCCTCCCCATGAAGGGGAGGGAGAAACGCACGCTGTTTTTCCCAATCATCCAAACTCGCCCGGATTCTCCCAATGAATCCAACGCCCGTGTCGATTGAGACGATTTATTCTCGCCCGCATATCCAGCCCCCCTACAATCGCCCCCGTCCCGTCGCGATGGGGAAGGCGTCCTGGGCCCAGGACCCGGACGCGCGGCGGGATCGATCGCGGGATTGCCCGGGGAACCAAAGCCCCCGGGGTCCGTCGGCTCTCTGGGGGTCGGCGCCCGTCGTGGGCTTAAGAGGCGGCGTCAGGACGAACCGGGTGGAACCAAGGCGGCGGGGAAGAGGCCCCTCCGCTCCCGGCATAAGAGCTTCCCGCGACCGCGCAGCTTGCGAAAACCGATCGAGCGGAGCCGAGACGACCCCGCCGAAACTCACACACAGGGCGGACGCCGGCGACGGCCCCGCCCCGGTCCCGGGCGCGCCGCTTCTCCGCTCCACCTCGCGGCCGCATACGGCGCGAGGGCGAGAACCCGTGTCCAGACTACCGGTTCAAGGCCGCCCGACCCGCCGAGGCATAGCGGTCACCCACCACCGCCTCCTTCGGAAACGCCGCCTCGATCCGCGCCAGATCTTCCGGGGTCAGAACCATGTCGGCCGCCGCGACATTCTCCTCCAGCGTCCGGATCCGCCGTGTTCCGGGGATCGGAACCAGGGTGTCGCCCCGTGCCAGCACCCAGGCCAGGGCCAGCTGGGCGGCCGTGACGCCCTTGTCGGCCGCGATCGCCGTCACGGCATGAACCAGGTCGATGTTCTTCTGGAAGTTCTCGCCCATGAAACGGGGGTTGGTCCGGCGGAAGTCGCCCTCCTCCAGATCATCGATCGATTTGATCTCGCCGGACAGGAAGCCACGACCCAGAGGGCTGTAGGGCACGAAGCCGATCCCGAGTTCGTCGCACACCGCCAGCAGCTCGTCCTCGGGCTCACGCGACCACAGCGAATACTCCGTCTGCAGCGCGGTGATCGGATGGGTCGCATGGGCCTTGCGCAGCGTGGCCGGCGCGGCCTCGGACAGGCCCAGGAAGCGCACCTTGCCCTCGGTCACAAGCTCGGCCATCGCGCCGACCGTCTCCTCGATCGGCGTTTCGGCATCCACGCGGTGCAGATAGTAGAGATCGACGTGGTCGGTGTTCAGCCGCTTCAGACTGCCCTCGATGGCGCGGCGCACATTGGCGGGAGAGCCATCCACCTTCAGGGCCGTTCGCTCGGCGTTGTAGCCGATGCCGAACTTGGTCGCGAGGAAGACGCGGTCGCGCTTGCCCGCGAAGGCGCGGCCCAGCAGTTCCTCATTGGTATAGGGCCCATACATCTCGGCGGTGTCGAACAGGGTGACACCCAGATCCAGCGCCCGGTGCAGCACGGACGTCGCGGTCGCCTCGTCGGACGGCGCGCCGTAGAAGGCGCTCATGCCCATGCAGCCGAGGCCGATTGCGGAGACTTCAGGGCCGGACTGGCCGAGACGACGGGTCTTCATGGGCAGGCTCCTCGCGATGTTCGCCACAAAATCGGCGCCCCGTCCGCCGATGACAAGGCCGAAGGGTCGCGCCGCGAACCGATTGATGCGTCAGTCGGATATCGGCATGGTCCCTGCTTGACGACCAAACGCAGACCGCGCGTCGATCCCGGATCGAGACCGCGACGCGCAGAACGGGGGGCCGCCACCTTGACCGATTTCCGCCGACGCGCGCTGGCCGCGCCGACGATCGCCATTGCGGCCCCGATGCTGGCGTTGGTCCTGTCGGCCGTCTCTCTGCCCGCATTCGCCGCGCCGGAACCCTATGAGGCGGTCGTGGCGAGCGAAGAGCAGCAGTCCCTGCGGATCACGCCGAACGCCCTCTCCGACGCGGATCGTATCAGCTACACCAACGCCTTCGACGCCCTGCGGCGGGGCGACCTGGACACCGCCCGGGACGCAGCGCGCGAGGCCAACGACCGCGTGCTGCTGGGACAGGTCGAGTTCGAGCGGCTGTTCCATCCCGACCATACGGCCACCTTCGAAGAGCTGTCGGCCTGGCTGAACGACTATGCCGACCTGCCGAACGCCCACCGAGCCTATGCGCTTGCCATGCGACGCCGCCCCGATGGCGGGCCAGAGCCCCGGCGGCCGACGGGCAGCTTCGTCACCCGTACCTGGGACGCGGTCGCGGCCGGAGGCGGCAACTCCGAGGCTGATCCGGCGCGGGCGGCGCGGGTTGCGCTGAACCGCGACGACCTGCCGACCGCCCTCACGCTCGGGGAACAGATCGGCGACTGGTGGACCGTCGGACTGGCGGCCTGGCGCACCGGCGACCACGCCCGCGCCTTTTCGGCGTTCGAGCGTGTGGCGGTCGACCCCACCGAGGATCCCTGGACCCGGGCGGGCGCCGCCTACTGGACCGCGCGGGCGGCGGGGCAGACCGGTCGTCAGGACCGGATCCAGGAGTTTCTGCGCATGGCTGCGGGATGGCCGGCGACTTTCTACGGGCAGATCGCGCTGCGCCAGCTGGGCGAGGAGCCGGTCATCCTGAACGGTGGGCCGACGCCCTATGCCGCGCTGGAGACGGCCGCGATGAGCGACGAGCCCATCGGGATCAATCAACGCGAAATGGACGCCTTCCTGCGCCAGGAGGCCCGGGCCCGACGCGCGGTCGCCCTTTACGAGGTCGGACGCCGGGGCGATGCGCGCGATGAACTCAGAAACGGCCTGCGCACCGCCAGTGAGGCGTCGCGGCGGCTGTGGACGGGGCTGGCCCGCGTGCTCGCGCCTCGCCTTGGCGGCAGCGGCATCAACGACGCCACACGCATCAATGCGGCCGACTACCCTCAACCCGAGATCAACCCGGAAGGCGGCTGGACCCTCGAGCGGTCGCTGGTCTATGCGATCGCCCGCCGCGAAAGCGGCTTCAATGCCGAAGCGCGCTCACCGGTCGGTGCGTACGGCATGATGCAGGTGATGCCGACCACCGCCGCCGAGATGACGGGCGACCGGGGTTTCGTCACGAACCCCCGCCGCCTGTTCCAGCCCGCGACCAACGTGCGACTGGGTCAGGAATATGTGAACCGCATGCTCGCGCGGTCCGAGTTCCAGGGCGACCTTTTGCGCGCGGTGGCCAGCTACAACGCGGGGCCACGTCCAATGCTCGATGCGCTCCAGAGACTCGGGCCGGACCCCGATCCCCTGCTCCTGATCGAGACCATCGACGTGCCCCAGGCCCGCGAATACGTCGAAAAGGTCGTCGCCGCCTACTGGATCTATCAGCGTCTGGCGGGCCGTCCCGTGAACACCCTGGACGCCATTGTGGCAGGCCAGCGTCATGTTCCGATCCGGCTGGACTATGTTGCCCCGCCGCCTGAAGAGACGACGCCCCAGACCCAGCTGGCGTCGACCGCTGCGGCCGGTGCGCCCTAGAGCAGACTTCCAACCAGCGACGCGCAAAGGCAGCAGCCCACCAGAATGAAGAGCCCGTAGCTCATCAGGCTGGGTCGACCCCGGACAGGTTGCTGTGGCGTGCGATCGGCGGACATGGCGGTTCCCGAAATCGGCATCAGGGATAACCGTGATCCCTTAAGTTCGGGTTCGCGGTCGCCCTTAACAGCGCGTTCGCCGTCCTAATGAGCTCCGCCCCTCGCGAGTTCCGTCCACTCGAGGAAATCCGGATGCCGCAGCAGCTCCGCCACATAGGCCGCCGCCGACCCATCGTCTCCATGCGCCGCCAGATCGATCTGATAGTGCCGGAACCGGCAAGCCACCGGCGTCAGGAAGGCATCAGCCATCGACCACTCGCCGAACAGATAGGGCCCGTTCGCGCCAAAGCGGGCCCGCAGGGTCGTCATGATCTCGACCAGACGCCGAACGTCGCTGGCCACGGCCGCGCTGGTCGGCGGATCGGCGCGATCATCGCCCACCATCGTATGGATCAAGCCACTGGCATCCGGCCCCATGCCGCACTCGGTCCGCAGCGCTCCGAAGCTCGAGTGCATCTCGCAGACCACCGACCGCGCCAGCCACCGGGCCGCCGGATCCGCTGGCCACAACTTCGCCTCCGGATACCGCTCGGCGGCCCAGACCGAGATTGCCAGCGAATCCCAGATGGTCTCACCCTCGACCTTAAGCAGCGGCACCTTGCCCGACGGGGACACCTCCGCCAGCCGCTCCTTCCAGCCTTCGCCGTAAAGCGGGATCTCGGTCAGCGTGAACTCAGCCCCGCACTGCTTCAGCACCAGCCAGGGCCTGAGCGACCAGGTCGAAAAGGCGATGTTGCCGACGATCAGTTCCATGCTGGCTCTCTCTCCTGCCCGCTGTTCCTTGACATCGGCGGGCCACACCGCCTTTACCGCGCCTCATGATCAGCCGCTATGCCCGCCCCGAAGCCGTCGCCCTGTGGTCGCCCGAGACCAAGTACCGGATCTGGTTCGAGATCGAGGCACACGCCGCCACGAAGATGGCCGAGCTGGGCGTCATCCCGCGCGAAGCCGCAGACGCCATCTGGGCCAAGGGCAAGGATGCGGTCTGGGACAGCGACCGCATCGACGAGATCGAACGCACGACCAAGCACGACGTCATCGCCTTCCTGACCCACGTCTCTGAAACCGTCGGCGAGGAAGCCCGCTTCCTGCACCAGGGCATGACCTCCTCCGACGTGCTGGACACCTGCCTCGCGGTCCAGCTGGCCCGGGCCTCGGACCTTCTGGTCGCTGGCGTCGACCGCGTGCTGGCCGCTCTCGAAACACGCGCCAGGGAACACAAGTACACGGCCTGCGTCGGCCGCAGCCATGGCATCCATGCCGAGCCGGTGACCTTCGGCCTGAAGCTCGCCGGTTATCACGCCGAGTTCCAGCGCGCGCGGCGACGCCTGCTGACCGCGCGCGAGGAGATCGCCACCTGTGCGATCTCGGGTGCCGTGGGAACGTTCGCCAACGTTGATCCGGCTGTGGAGGAATACGTCGCCGAGAAGATGGGTCTCGCAGTCGAACCCGTCTCGACCCAGGTCATCCCGCGCGACCGTCACGCAGCCTTTTTCGCCGCGCTCGGCGTCGTCGCCTCGTCTGTGGAGCGGCTGGCCGTCGAGATCCGCCACCTCCAGCGCACCGAGGTGCTGGAAGCTGAAGAACCCTTCGATCCCGGCCAGAAGGGCTCGTCGGCCATGCCGCACAAGCGCAATCCCATCCTGACCGAGAACCTGACCGGCCTCGCCCGCCTGGTCCGCTCAGCGGTCACGCCCGCGATGGAAAACGTGGCCCTCTGGCACGAGCGCGACATCAGCCACTCCTCGGTCGAGCGCGGCATCGGCCCCGATGCCACCATCCACCTCGACTTCGCCCTGCACCGTCTGGCGATGGTGGTCGAACGGCTGGTCGTCTATCCGGACAACATGGCCAGGAACCTCGATCGCCTCGGCGGCCTCGTTCATTCTCAACGCGTGCTGCTGGCGCTGACCCAGGCAGGCGTCTCGCGTGAAGACGGCTATGCCGCCGTCCAGAGGAACGCCATGAAGGTGTGGCGCGGTGAAGGAAACTTCCTCGACTTCCTGAAGGCCGATCCGGACGTGGTCGTCCCCGATGCCGAGCTCGAGGCCCTGTTCGACCTCGGCTATCACACCAAGCACGTGGACACGGTATTCCAGCGGGTGTTCGGTTAGGCCGTGTCCGACCTGATCCACCTGAACCCGACGCTCGACGCCCGCGACTATGCTGGCGAGTTCCGCCGCGACGGCGTGGTCCAGATCTTCGACTTCCTGACGCCGGACAGCGCCGACCGCCTTGAGGCCGCGCTGAAGACCGCAACACCATGGGGACTGTCGCTATCGGACGCCCAGGGGCGCGGCGAATGGCTGTCGCCGCAGGCGCTACAAACGCTGGGCAGGGACGGCGTGGCCGCGAAAGCCCGCGTCGCTCTGGAGGCCGCACGAACCAGCTTCGGCTTCAGCTACCTCGCCTATCCCATCATCGAGGCCTTCCTCAATGGCCGCGACCCCGGCCACGCGACCCACGCCCTGCTTGAGCTTCTAAACAGCCCCGACGCCCGCGACTTCTGCGCGGCGGTGGCCGCCGAGACCGGCATTACGAAGATCGATGCCCAGGCCACTCTGTTCAGACCAGGCGACTTTCTGACCCTGCACAACGACACCGGCGTAGGCGAGCGCCGCGCCGCCTACACCATCGGCCTGACCCGGGAATGGCGCACGGACTGGGGCGGACAGCTGCTGTTCCATGACGAGGCCGGCGACATCACGCGTGGCCTGCGTCCGCAGTTCAACGTTCTGACCCTGTTCAAGGCCCCCCAATGGCATTCCGTGGCCCCGGTCGCGCCCTATGCCGGCGCGCCCCGCCTTTCGATCACCGGCTGGCTTCGGGACGATCCCCCCGTCGGCTGAGGCCCTGCGTCCCCCTGTCGCGCCGGAAAACGTGATCGCGGACGCATCCTTCGTGAAGCTGGACCGTCTTTGCTCCGACGCCGCCCGCAGCCTCCGCTGACGAACGCGCGCGTATTCAGGAGTTTGACGCCATGAACACCCGCATCCTCACCCTGTCCGTCGCATCGGCCGCCCTCCTGGGCCTCGCCGCTTGCAACTCGGGCGCTGAAACCCAAGCCCCGGCCGCCGACGCCACAGCCGAAGCGCCGGCAGCTACCACGGGCACCGTCGTCGCCGTCGCCCAGGGCAACCCCGACTTCACCACCCTGGTCAGCGCGGTCCAGGCTGCCGGACTGGTCGACACGCTGAACGGCGCGGGACCCTTCACGGTCTTCGCCCCGACCAATGCCGCGTTCGAGAAAATCCCGGCTGCCACGCGCGAAAGCCTGATGGCCCCGGCCGGCAAGGAAGACCTGACCGGCATCCTCACCTACCACGTGGTCGCGGGCAACGTCAGCGCCGCAGCCCTGGCCGAGCAGATCACCGCGGGCGGTGGCTCTGCCACCCTGACCACCGTGCAGGGCGGCACGCTGACGGCGCGCGCCGAAGCTGATGGCTCGATCACCCTGACCGACGCCGCAGGCAACACATCGCGTGTCGTGCAGGCGGACGTCGCGGCGTCGAACGGCGTCATCCACGCCATCGACACCGTCGTGATGCCGGGCTGATCACACCGGTGAACCAATCGCTCAGCGCCGCATTCTAGAGGGGCGCGAGACGCAAACGACATCGGGCGAGGCTTTCCCCCAAGCCCCCGATCGAGGAAGGGCCGCAGATCCCCCGCTGCGGCCCTTTTTCCTATCCAGATCCATCCATTAGCTTGATTTGATTACCGAAATTTAAGCGTGGCCGTCCGCGTCCGCCGGGCATGCAGCCCAGTAGCTCCCTGTGAGCCGCGCCGATTCCGAGAGCGGCCTTTCACAGTAGACTCCCCCATGACCCGTCTGGCCCGCTCACTCCTCCTCATCACGTCCGCCGTGGCTATGACCGCCACGGCAGCGACGGCTCACGACCGGCCCCGGGCCGCTCGCCCCGCTGCCGCCGCGGCGAGTTCCACCACCTTGGTCGGTATCGCCGCCGCCAATCCCGACTTTTCGACCCTGGTCGCGGCCGTCCAGGCGGCGGGCCTGGCCGACACCCTGTCCGGTAGCGGCCCCTTCACCATCTTCGCTCCCAACAACGCTGCTTTCAGCACCCTGCCCGATGGCACGGTCGAACGGCTCGTCCAGCCCCGTCAGCGCGCCCAGTTGACCCGGATCCTGACCTACCACGTGGTCCCGGGCCGGATCTCCGCCTCCGACCTCGCCACGGCAGTCCGCGTTGGCGGCGGAAGCGCCGTCCTGTCCACCGTCGAAGGTGGCCGGCTGACTGCACAGGACGCCGGGCGCGGCCGGCTGCGCCTGACCGATTCGACGGGCGAGACCTTCTGGATCACCGCGACGGACGTGAACGCGTCAAATGGCGTCATTCATGTGATCGACGGCGTGCTGACGCCTGGCCACTAACCGCCGCAAATGAAAAAGGCCGGCGGAGCGATCCGCCGGCCGTCATGATTCTCGAGCTTGGGGACGCTTACTCGCCCGCCCGGATCTGGTCGCGTGCAACCGAGGCCAGTTCGTCCATCTTGGAGCGGATCTCGCCTTCGGAGACGCTGATGCCCGAGCCCTTGAAGTCCTGATCGAGCTTGCGGAAGACATCCTCCTCGCCCGGCTGTTCGAAGTCCGCACGAACCACGGCCTTGGCGTAATCCTCGGCGGATTCGGGGGACAGCCCCATCTTCTCGGCCGCCCACAGGCCCAACAGCTTGTTGCGCCGAGCCATGGCCTTGAATTCCTGTTCCTGATCGAGGGCGAACTTGGACTCGAAGCCCTTTTCCCGATCGTTGAAGGTCGTCATGCGTGGTCGCTCCTAGTGCCAACTGCAGGTCAGCCAGCGGGCGTGGTCTATATCCGGCGTCGCCTGCAAGGCAATGGATATCGGAACCGAGACGGACCGTCGTGCACGGAGCAAGCCCGGTGTGGCCCTAAGGTTGCGTTCGGGTCGGCGTTTGTGTCGCAGGGTGATTTCAGCTAAGGCCAGAGGGATACATTCCCCGCTCAGCTCGAGACCGGATCGCGCCGCCCAGACAAACCCTGTGGCCGCGCGATTTTCGTTTTCGGCGACGCCTCGTTCCGCCCGGTCAAGGACCGCCATGATGACTCCCAAGCGCAAGAAGATCTACGAGGGCAAGGCCAAGATCCTCTATGAAGGCCCAGAGCCCGGTACCCTGATCCAGTACTTCAAGGACGACGCCACGGCCTTCAACGCCCAGAAGAAGGCGACGCTCGAAGGCAAGGGCGTGTTGAACAACAAGATCAGCGAATTCATCATGATGCGCCTGAACGGCATCGGCGTGACCAACCACTTCATCAAGCGCCTGAATCTGCGCGAGCAGCTGATCCGCGAAGTCGAGATCATCCCGCTCGAAGTGGTGTGCCGAAACATCGTCGCAGGCTCGCTGAGCCAGCGCCTCGGCATCGAGGAGGGCACGCCCCTGCCCCGCTCCATCATCGAGTTCTACTACAAGAAGGACGAGCTCAACGACCCGATGGTCACCGAGGAGCACATCACGGCCTTCAACTGGGCCAGCACCCAGGAGATCGACGACATCCTGGCCATGACTCTCCGGGTCAACGACTACCTGTCGGGCATGTTCGGCGCGGTCGGCATCACGCTCGTGGACTTCAAGATCGAGTTCGGCCGTGTCTGGGAAAACGACTTCGCCCGCATCATCCTCGCCGACGAAATCAGCCCGGACAGCTGCCGGCTATGGGATTCGTCGACCGGCGAGAAGCTGGACAAGGACCGCTTCCGCCGCGACCTGGGCAACGTCATCGAAAGCTACGCCGAGGTGGCGCGTCGTCTTGGCATCATGAAGGACATGCCGACCGTGATTCAGGGGGGACTGCACTGATGGCCAAGGTCAAGGTTCACGTCTTCCTCAAGCCCGGCGTGCTGGACGTCCAGGGCAAGGCCGTCGAGGGTGCTTTGCAAGGCCTCGGCTGGGCAGGCGTGTCGAACGCTCGCGTCGGCAAGCTGATCGAGTTCGACCTGGACGGTGCCGAAGACCCGGCCGGCGAGGCGAAGAAGATGTGCGAGACCCTCCTCGCCAATACGGTGATCGAGAGCTACCGGATCGAGGTCGGCTGAGGCTTTCGCTGGAGCCCAGGCGGCGCTAATCGCGTTGCTCCGACGCGCGAGAGGAGCCCACCATGACCTTCACCGTTACCTCCGACGACTTCAAGGACAGCGCGACCCTGCCCGACGCGCAGGTCTACGCCCACGGCAACCGCTCGCCGCATCTGGCCTGGTCTGGCGCGCCCGAGGGGACGAAGTCCTTCGCCATCACCTGCTATGATCCGGACGCCCCGACGGGTTCGGGGTTCTGGCACTGGACGGTTGCCAACATCGCTGTCGACGTGGGCGAGATCGCAGCCGGCGGCCCGGTCCCGGCGGGCGCGGTGGAGGGTCGCACAGACTTCGGGCAGCCGGGCTTCGGTGGCGCCGCACCGCCCGCCGGCCACGGACCGCACCGCTATGTCTTCACCGTCTTCGCGGTCGACGTGGAAAAGCTGGACGTAACGCCGGAGAACTCCGGGGCCATCTTCGGCTTCAACCTGCACTTCCACACGCTGGCCAGGGCCTCCATCACAGGCATCTACGAGAACAAGGGCTGACTGACAGCAGCCGCGAACCCTGCTAGACGCCCGGCGCATGAGCGCAGCCGTCATCGTCTTTCCCGGGTCCAACTGTGATCGCGACTGCAAGGTCGCCATCGAACGCTCCACCAACGAGCGGGTCGAGATGGTGTGGCACCAAGAGACCGAACTGCCCCAAGGCCTCGACCTGATCGTCCTGCCGGGCGGCTTCTCCTACGGTGACTATCTGCGCTGCGGAGCGATGGCGGCCCAGTCACCGGTGATGCAGGCGGTCAAGAAGGCCGCCGACGACGGCGTGGCCGTGGTCGGCATCTGCAACGGCTTCCAGATCCTGTGTGAGGCCGGAATGCTGCCGGGAGCCCTTCTGCGGAACGCCGGGCTGAAATACGTTTGCAAGCCGATCACGCTGGAAGTCGCGAACGGCCAGACCCGCTTCACCGCAGGATACCAAGGCCAGCGCGAAGTGATCATGACCCAGGGCAATGGCGACGGAAACTACTTCGCCGACGCCGAGACGCTGGCCCGCATTGAGGGCGAGGGTCAGGTCGTGTTCCGCTATGTCGACAATCCGAACGGGTCAGTCGGCGATATCGCCGGTATACAGAACGCGCGCGGCAATGTGCTGGGCATGATGCCCCACCCGGACCGCGCTTTCGAGGCTGAGCTGGGCTCGGCGGATGGTGCGACCCTGTTCCGGTCGATCTACGCGGCGGCCTAGATCGAGGGATCACCCTGGGCGGCGGTATCGCGCTCGATCGGGTCTGGGTCTTTATCGGATTGACTGGCTGACTTGTCGGCGTCCTCCTCGTCAGGAGTCACGATTCCACCGGGATCGCGTTGGGCCGCCAGTTCTCTGGCACCGACACCCAGTCCCTGCTCCATCGCGAGATTCGCCTCGACGTCGCTGGTTTCAAAGATCGGGGCCTTGCTGGGCATCTTCGTTTCGTCAGCCATGCTCTTGTTCCGGATTTTGAGGTCTCCCTTCAACCCGGGCCGACGCGCGCGGTTCCGTCGCGGCGATTGCGATGAACGATCGTGGCGTTCACGCGTAGAGTGGCGGCAAAGCTGCAGATTTTTAGCGCCTGGCCGGAGCCATCATGTCCTCGATCGTCAGACCAACCTCGGCCCAGAAGACCCGCCGACTGATCGTGCTCGCCAGCATGGCCTTCGCCGTGATCGCCGGTCAGCTTCAGCAGTTCGCCGGCATTGGCCAGACGCCGGCGGAGTTCGCGGCTGACAGCGACGCCACGTTACGGGTCGTGGGCTGGGCCTTCGCCATCTGGGGGCCGATCTATCTGGGACTGATTGCCTATTCGGTGCGTCAGGTCCTGCCCCAGACTGGCGAGAGCGACATGATCCGTTGGTTTGGCTGGCCCTCCGTTCTGGCCTTCCTTGGCATCGGCTGGTGGATCCTCGCGGCAGCGTGGGACGCCGAAATCGCCACCATCGTGCTGATCTTCGGTTCGCTCAGCGTGCTTGTGATTCCTCTGCTGACCCACGCCCGCGCGATCCGCGACCTGCCCAGATGGAGTGGGGATCGCTGGCTGGTGGCATGGCCGCTGGGCGCTCTGGCGGGCTGGTTGACGATTGCTTCGCCCGTGAATCTTCTGACCGTCGCGACCGGCAACGGTGATCTACCCACATCAGTCGCGCCAACGGCCTGGGCCCTGCTGGCCGTCGCGGTCGTCGCCGCCTTCGCCCTGTTCATGACCTGGAGGATCCGGCTGCTGGCTTACGCCCTGCCCGTCTCATGGGGCTTTCTGGGCGTGTTCGCGGCCGAGCAGGCCAAGGGCAACAACACGCTGGCATCCGGAGCGCTCACCGCCTCGCTGATCGTGCTGGGTGGGGCGCTCATCCTGTGTTTCTGGCGGCGCCGATCTTCGAGCCGCCCTGCGTCAATCCAGACTGACCCCAAAAGCTGACGACCGGCGTTACCCGGATCGACGGGTTCCAAGCTGTCGAGATTGTAATGATGCGGACGGTTTACGTCCGGCTCCGCAACGGTGAATGATGCTGTCCAATTCGCGCGGGGGGCCGTCCGTCGCGTGCAGTTGCGTCCGCCAGCGTCGGACGCCGGCGGAGGAGGAAGCCTTGGATAGACGTCAATTCCTTGCGGCCTGCGGGATCGGAGCAGGCGGCGTGCTGCTGCCGGGCTTCGCCGGACGGGCCATCGCGGCGAGCCAACTGACCGAGACGGTCGACATCGCCGTCAAGCGTCGCCTCGCCGACGCCGGCCTGAGCGCCGCGACCGGGGCCGGAGCGAGCTATGCGGACGTGCGCGTCGGCCGCTACCTGCGCCAGTTCGTGATCACGCGCGAAGCCAACGTCCAGAACGTCGTCAACACCGAGTCGATTGGCGTCGGCGTCCGCGTCATCGCCGACGGGGCCTGGGGCTTCTCGGCCACCAACACGATGACACCGGAAGCCGTGGCAGAGGCCGCGCGCCTGGCCGTCGCCATCGCCCGCGCCAACGCTGTCAACCAGACCCAACCCGTCCAGCTGGCCCCCACGCCAAGCCTGGGCGAGGTAAGCTACCGCACCCCGATCCGCAGGAACGCGATGGAAGTGCCGATCGCCGAAAAGGTCGAACTGCTGCTGGGCGTCAACGCTGCGGCCCAGGCGGCCGGGGCCAACTTCGTCAACTCGCAGCTGTTCCTGGTCAATGAGCAGAAGTATTTCGCCTCGACCGACGGTTCTTACATCGACCAGGATGTCCACCGCATCTGGGCGCCCTTCACCGTCACCGCCATCGACATGTCGAGCGGCAAGTTCCGCAGCCGCGAAGGCCTGTCGTCACCGATGGGGCTTGGCTACGAGTATCTGGACGGCAATGCGGCCGACAAGCTGAACGGCCCCGGGGGCATCATCAGTTACGGCAAGTCCTATGACATGCGCGAGGACGCCGAAGCCGCGGCCCGTCAGGCACGAGAGAAGCTGACCGCCAAGTCGGTCGAGCCCGGCCGCTACGACCTGGTCCTTGATCCCAACCATCTGGGCCTGACCATCCACGAATCGGTCGGTCACCCGCTCGAGCTGGATCGTGTGCTGGGCTACGAGGCCAACTTTGCGGGCACAAGTTTCGCCACGCTGGACAAGCGCCGCGACCGCTTCCGTTACGGCTCGGAGATCGTCAACCTGTTCGCGGACAAGACCCAGGTCGGCAGCCTGGGGGCCGTCGGCTACGATGACGAGGGGGTTGAGACGAAGCGCTGGCCGCTGGTCGATCGCGGCATTCTGGTGGACTACCAGTGCACCCGCGACCAGGCTCACATTCTGGGCAAGACTGCGTCAGACGGCTGTTCCTATGCCGACAGCTGGTCGACGGTTCAGTTCCAGCGCATGCCCAACGTCTCACTTGAGCCCGGCCGCACGCCGATGAGCGCGTCCGACATGATCTCCAACGTCGAGAACGGGATCTACATCCTGGGTCGAGGTTCGTTCTCCATCGACCAGCAGCGCTACAATGCCCAGTTCGGTGGGACCCTGTTCTACGAGATCAAGAACGGCCAGATCACCCAGCCTCTGGAGGACGTCGCATATCAGATGCGCACGCCCGAGTTCTGGGCCGCGTGCTCGGCCATCTGCGACGAGAGCGACTATCGCATGTTCGGCTCCTTCTTCGACGGCAAGGGTCAGCCGTCACAGGTCTCGGCCGTCAGCCACGGCTCCTCGACCACCCGTTTCGACGGGATCAACGTCATCAACACCGCGCGTTCGCTCGGCTGATCGGATCGGAGGGACAATCCCATGAGCATCATGACCGAAGCCGAATCCAAGGCCATTCTCGACAAGGTGATCGCCCTGTCGCAGGCCGATGAGTGCACGGCCACCCTGACCGGAAGTGTCGAAGGCAATATCCGCTTCGCCTTGAACAACGTCTCGACGTCGGGCGTCGTGTCGGACATCAGCCTGGGCGTTCAGGTCGCTTTCGGACGTCGGGTCGGAACGGCCTCGATCAACGAGTTCTCGGACGCCGCACTCGAACGCGTGGTTCGCCGGGCCGAAGATCTGGCCCGTCTGGCACCCGAGAATCCGGAGTTCGTTCCCGCGATCGGACCCCAGACCTATCGACCCAGCGACACCTTCAGCCAAGCCACGGCCGACATCACCCCTCAGCAACGGGCAGAAGTGGCGCGCGCCTCCATCGAGCCATGCCGCGCCCAGAACCTGATCGCGGCCGGCTTCCTGCAGGACAGCCAGAGCTTCATTGCTTTCGCCAACTCCAACGGCAACTTCGGGTACCAGAAGGCGACCGACGCCAACTATACCTGCACCGTCCGGACGGAGGACGGCACCGGCTCGGGGTGGGTCGCCAAGAACGTCCAGGACATCCGCAACTTCAATGCCGCTGACGACATCCAGATCGCCATGCGCAAGGCATCGGCCTCGGTCGACGCCCAGGCACTGGAGCCCGGCAAGTATACGGTGATCCTCGAGCCTGCCGCCGCCGCTGGTCTGATCAGCTTCATGGCCAACTTCTTCGCCGCCCGGGCAGCGGACGAAGGACGCAGCTTCCTGTCCAAGGCAGGCGGCGGCAACAAGATCGGCGAGCAGGTCTTTGACCCCCGCGTGAACCTTTACTCCGACCCTTATGATCCGAACGTCCCGTCCTTGCCTTGGGATGGGGACGGTCTGCCGCGCGAGCGCATCTCGTGGATCGAGGACGGCAAGATCGCCAACCTGATCTACTCGCGCTTCTGGGCCCAGCGTCAGGGGCGCACCCCAACGCCGGGGCCGGGCAACCTGATCATGACCGGCGGGACCAAATCCACGTCGGAGCTGGTTCGCGAGACCGAGCGCGGGATCCTGGTCAGCCGGACATGGTACATCCGCATGGTCGATCCTCAAACGGTCCTGCTGACCGGCCTCACCCGGGACGGAACCTTCTACATCGAGAACGGCGAGCTCCGGTATCCGGTCAAGAACTTCCGGTTCAACGAGTCGCCGGTGATCATGTTGAACAACATCGACGAACTGGGCCGCCCCGTTCGCTTCGGCGACGACGGCCCGACGATGATGATCCCGCCGATGCGTCTGCGGGACTTCACCTTCACGTCGCTGTCCGACGCTGTCTGATCGAGTTCCGCGTGTGTCCCGGATTAACCTGACACGCGCGGAACTCATTCGCCTCATGGCAGGCGGAGCGGCGGCGACGCTGCTTCCGTCTGTCGCGGCGGCACAGACGACCTACGATTTCTGGTTCACCCGGTTGCGCTACCAGTCGGGCAACTGGGACGTCGACGAGCGCATGCCTCTCAACGTCCTGACCTCACTGGTGGACTACACCAATCTGCGCGTCGACCCCGAGGAGAAGGTGGTCGATCTAGCCGATCCCGCCATGCTGACCGCGCCATTCTGCTACTTGGCCGGCCACAAGCTGGTGGAGTTCAACCAGGCAGAGACCCGCAACTTCGAAACCTATGTGAGGAATGGCGGCTTCGTCTTCGTGGACGACTGCAACCACGACATCGATGGGCTGTTCGCGCGGACGTTCGAACGCCAGATGGCTGCGATCTTCGGTGAAACGGCGCTCGACAAGATCCCGAACGACCACCCCCTCTACTCTGCCTTCTTCGACTTCCCCGATGGGCCGCCCAACACAATGATGGAGCTGAACGGCTGGGGCGATGACCTGGTCCACGACTACCTGAAGGCCATCGTCATCGATGGCCGGATCGGCGTCCTCTATTCCAACAAGGACTACGGCTGCGAGTGGGACTACGACTGGCGAAACAAGCGCTTCCTGGCCGAAGACAATACGAAATTCGCCGTTAACATCGTCATCTACGCCTTGACCGCCTGATCCTCCTTTTCCTCCTCCCGGACGCCGCATGACCACCCCCACCGAAGCCGACATAAAGGCCAGGCTGGCCCAGCTGACAGAGCTCAAGGCCGCCATCGGTCAAACCGTCGTCGGCCAGAACGAGGTGGTCGAACAACTACTGGTCGGCTTGCTCGCCGGCGGCCACTGCCTGATCGAGGGCGTGCCGGGGTTGGGAAAGACGCTGCTGGTGCGCACCCTCGGCCAGGCCCTGGCCCTGGAGTTCAGGCGCGTGCAGTTCACGCCGGATCTCATGCCTTCCGACATCCTCGGTACCGAGGTGATGGAAGAGGACCATGGCACGGGACGGCGCAGCTTCCGGTTCCAGCCCGGGCCAGTCTTCACCAACCTGCTGCTGGCCGACGAGCTGAATCGAACCCCACCCAAGACCCAGGCCGCCCTGCTTGAGGCCATGCAAGAGCACACCGTCTCCTACGCCGGCACCACCTATCGGCTGGAAGAGCCCTTTTTTGTCCTGGCGACGCAGAACCCTCTGGAGCAGGCCGGCACCTACCCCCTGCCCGAGGCTCAGCTGGACCGGTTCCTGCTGAACATCCGCGTTGGCTATCCGACAGCAGAGGAAGAGCGCGCCATCCTGGTCCAGACCACCGGCGCAGGCGCAGGCATCGTTCCTCAGGTGATGACGGGGACCGATGTTGTGACGCTGCAGTCCTGGGTGCGGCAGGTTCATGTGTCGGAAGGCCTGCTCGGCTGGATCACCGCGCTGGTGCGCGCCACCCGGCCCGCGCCAGATGCGCCCAAGGCGATCAATGACTACGTTCGCTGGGGTGCGGGCCCGCGCGCTGGTCAGGCCCTCATGCTCGCTGCCAAGGCCCGGGCGCTGGTACGCGGACGGTTGGCCGCGACGCGCGATGACGTTCGGGCCCTTGCTGCACCCGTGCTGCGCCACCGCATTCTGCTGTCCTTCGCCGCTGAGGCGGAGAGGAAGTCGCCCGATGATGTGGTCGCCGCTCTGCTTGCCGCCCTGCCCGCGCCGGGGAGCGACTGAGAGCGGCCGTGTCACCGCTCGACCTGCCCCCTGACCTGAGGACGCGGCTTCGTCGTCTGTCCATCACACCGCGCCGCGCGGCCGTGGTCGCCAGCGCGGGACAGCACGCCAGTCGCAACAGGGGCGGGGCGCAGGAGTTCGCCCAGTACCGCGCCTATGAACGGGGTGACGACCTTCGCCAGATCGACTGGAAACTCTATGCTAGGTCCGACCGCTTCTTCGTGCGGGACGCCGAGCGCGAGAGCCCGGTCACGGTCTGGATCGTTCTGGACGCCAGCGCCTCAATGGCCCAGGCCGACCTGAAGACGCCGGACTGGTCCCGGTTCGACGCCGCGCGGCGGCTGGCAGCGGCCCTGGTAGAAATCGCCGTCAATCAGGGCGACCGCTTCGGGCTGGTGGTGGAGACCGCGACCGGCCCGATGGTCATCGCCCCCGGCGGCGGTCATCGACAGCGAGACCGGGTGCTGATGACCCTCGCGCCCATCAATCCCGACGGCGTCGCCCGTTGGGACCGCGATGTGGGCCTCTACGGCGAGTGCTTTGGTGCTAACGACGTCATCCTGATCCTGTCAGACGGCTTTGATGAAGCCTGTGTTGAAACGGCCGAGCGGCTCGCCATGTCCGGGCGCGACGTGGCCCTGTTCCGTATCCTGACCGCTGACGAGCGCGACTTCCCTTTCCATCAGGGCTACCGCTTCGTCGATCCGGAGACAGGGACGGCGCTGGTCGGGGACGGCCCTACATTGCGGGCAGATTTCCTGTCCCGGTTCGCCAAGGCGCGCGAAGGCCTGTCGGACCGCCTCGACGCGCACGGCGTGCGCCATGCCGAGCATTTCGCCGACCGCCCCGCCGACGAGCCGATCCGCGCCCTTTTCCGAATGGAGGGTGCGCGATGAGCCCAGCCCTCCTTTTCCCGCTCGGACTGCTGGCACTCGCAGCGCTGGCAATCCCTCTGGTCATCCACATCTCTCGCCGGACCGAGACCCGGACGGTTGCCTTCGCCGCGCTCGCCTGGCTGGAGGAACGGCCCAAGCCCCGGCGGCGTCTGCGGCTGGACGAACTCTGGCTCCTGGCGGCGCGTGTGCTGATGCTAACGCTGCTGGCTCTTTTGCTGGCCCAGCCGGTGCTTTGGGGTTCAGTCGACCGACGCGCCGTCGTGGCCATAGCACCAGGTGTCGATCCCGGCTCGGTCCAGATCGACCCTCAAGCCCGTCGTGTCTGGCTGGCCCCTGGCTTCCCCGAGGTCGGCCAGGGACCGGCTCCCGGTCCCGACGGAGAGCTGATCAGCCTGCTCCGCCAGCTGGACACGGAACTACCCGAGGCGGCTCCGCTCAGGGTGGTCATCCCTGGGGTGATTGACGATGCGGACGCCCAGAGGCCGGTCCTGAGCCGCGATGTCGAGTGGATACCCGTCAACGCCAGCGAGCCGGCGATCACGCTTCCGGCCGCCGAGCCGCCCCGTCTGACCGTCCGCTTCGATGCCGAAGGCGAGGCAGCCGTCCGTTACATCCGCGCCGCCGCTACAGCCTGGGTCGATGGAGATCAGGAGCCCTTCATCGACGTTGCCGCCGTCGATCGTCCCCTTCCGCGCGACGCTCAAGCGATCGTCTGGCTGGCAACGGCTACGCCACCACAAACCTTCATCGACCGGGTCCGCGCCGGTGCCGTGATCCTGACGACCGGCGACCTGCGCTTGCCGGTCGACGGCGGCTACCATCCGGTCTGGACCGACGGCACCGGCGCTGTGGTCGCTTCAGGGGGGTGGCTGGGCCGCGGACGCGTCGTCGCCCTGACTACGTCCCTGACACCCGAGACCCTGCCTCAACTACTCGAGCCGGAGCTCCCCGATCAGCTGTGGAGCCTGCTGGCTCCGCCGCCGGAGCCGGCACGAGTCATGGCCGCTGATCACCCGCCCCAGACGGGTGTCGCTCCCTATGACCAGCCCCCGCTGGACCTGCGCTTGTGGCTGGCTTTGCTGATCGCCCTGGTCTTCGCTGCAGAGCGATGGCTGGCGACGCGGCGTATCCGGGGGCTGGCACCGTGACGGCCGTCCCCTTTCTGATCCAACCTCAGCGCCGGGCCCAGTGGCGCGCCTTGATCGACACCGCCGCGCTAGGCCTGCCCGCCGCGCTGGTCGCCGGGGTGCTCGGCTGGCGGGTGACGGGTTGGGTCGTCGCCGCCCTGTTGGTGCTTCTGGCTCTCGGTATCGTGGTAGGCCTTGGCGTCTGGCGGGCACGCAGGCTGGACCAGAGCTGGCTCATCCGGTCTCTGGACACTCGGCTTGCGGTGTTCGAGGACAGCGCCGCCCTGTTGTTCGCCGACGTTCGTGGCCTGGATGGCTTCCGCGCCCTGCAGCGCCGACGGCTGGAAGCCCGCGCCGTCGAGGCTGTGCGGCTCGACCTGAGGGCACCATGGTCTTGGCGGCCCATCACAGCGGCCTGGAGCGCGGCCGCCGTCCTTTGTGTGGCAATCCTGCTCTGGCCGTCCGCCACGCCCCCGTCCGCTGCGTCGCCCGACCTGCCGCGCTCCGCTGTCGCCGGCCCGCCTGTCCTGACGTCCTTGCGCCTGCGCATCACCCCGCCGGCCTACACCGGCCTGCCCCCGCGCGAGCAGGCGACGCTGGATGCCAGCGTGCCGGAGGGGTCGCGCCTCGAATGGACCGTCGGCCTTTCGCCCTCCCCCCGTTCGGCTGCGCTGTCATCCCCTGAGGCCGCCCCCCAGCCGTTGGTCCGGACCGGCGAGGCCTGGTTCGCCGCTCGGATCGCCAGTCAGCCCTTCCTCTACCGCATCGAGGCACCGGAGCTGTCGCGCCAGAGGCTGGGTCGGATCGACGTCGTCGCCGACGCCCCGCCAGCCATCCGTCTGGTCGAGCCCGACAGCCAGCTGGTCCAGATCGCTCCGGGCCAGAACCGCTGGACCGTGGTCTTCGAGGCCTCGGACGACTACGGCGTCATCTCCGCCGGCACCCTGCGCATCACTCTGGCCAAGGGTGAGGGCGAGCAGGTCACTGTGACCGAGACCACCCGAGGGATCGCCGGAAGCGGCGAGACGCGTAGGCGGCGGTTCGCGGTCACCTTCGATCTCGCGCGCGAGGGGATGGAGCCTGCCTCGGACATGATCGTGCAGCTGATTGTGACTGACAACCGGCCAGGCGGTGCCCAGACAGTCGAGGGACCCAGCGTTATTCTGCGCTGGCCGTCCGCTCTTGGGCTGGCAGAAGGGCTGGACGGCATGGCGCAGTCCGTCCTGCCCGCCTATTTCCGCAGCCAGCGTCAGATCATCATCGACGCCGAGGCGTTGATCGCCGAGCAAACTCGCCTTGATCGCCAGGCCTTTGTCGGGCGGTCGGCCGCGCTCGGCGCGGATCAGGCCTCTCTGAGGAATCGCTACGGTCAGTTTTTCAGCGGCGAGAACGAATCCGCTCCGACGGCCTTGCCGACCAATGATGGCCCGCCCGCATTGGCCTTACCGACCAACGACGAGCCCGCGTCGCGTGCTTCCGGCTCGACGGTCGAGGCCCATGATGATCACGATCATGAGGGTCACGACCATGGCCTGGAAGAAGGCCACTTCTTCGGGGACGGGCACGACCATGGCCCCGCTCCTGATGGTGGAGGCTTTTTCGGTTCGGCCATTGATGTGCTGAACGAGTTCGGTCACGCCCATGACACCGGCGATGCCGCCACCTTGTTTGATCCAGGAACCCGCTCCACCTTGGCACAGGCGCTCGATGCCATGTGGGCGTCGGAACGGGCGCTGCGCCAGGGCGAACCAGCCGAGGCACTGCCTCACGCCAATCGCGCACTCGACCTGCTCAAGGAAGCGCAGCAGGCAACGCGGATTTTCCTCCGCCGTGTGGGGTCTGACCTGCCGCCTGTCGACATGTCACGCCGCCTGACCGGCGACCGCGATGACATCGTCGCCGATGCTCTGGCACCCGCGCCCGAGCGAGATTCGAACAACCCGGCTGCGGCCGCCTGGCGGGCTCTCGAGGATCGACCGGGACGCCGCGTCGCCGTCGACCTTGGTGATCTGGATCGTTGGGTTCGGCAGAACGGTTCGGCTTTGCCGGATCCCCTGGCGCTACGCGCGGCCATCGACACGCTGCGGGCCGAACCTGCCTGCGACGAGTGTCGGCGACGCCTTCGCGGCCTTTTGTGGAGCGCGATAGCTCCGCCTGCGACCGCCGTGGATCGCCGCGCAGCGCCTCCTTCGCGCGGTCGGCGCTATCTGGACGCACTGCGATGAGCGCGCCATCGGATTTCTGGATCGCCGTCCTCATTGGCGGCGGGGCCCTGCTCACACTTGTTCGGCTCTGGCTCTGGCATCGCGGTGCGCCCGGCGCAGAACGCGGGCCGACGTGGCGGCTTCCTGTGCTCATGGGATTGAACGTCGTTGTCGCCGTCCTTTTCTATCTGACGCTTGATCCCCCGGACGTCGGCGTCCGCTCCGGACGGCTGGTCGTGCTGACCGCTGGTGCCGCCGTGCCCCAGCCAATGACGGGAGACGTGGTCGTAGCCTTGCCAGAGGTACCGAACGAAGCGGGCAAGCGCATGCCGGACCTGGCCACCGCGCTGCGTCGATATCCGGAGGTGCGAAGCATCCAGGTGCTGGGGGCCGGCCTGACGGCACGTGACCGCGTGGCCCTTGATCGCCCCGTCAGCTTCAACGGTCCTTCTCCTCCCGTTGGATTTGTCAGCCTCGCCTTGCCCCGACCGGTCACCCCCGGCGCTCGCTTCTCGGTTAGCGGATCGGTAGGCGCTCTTGCCAACGGCACAGCGGAGCTGACCGATCCATCTGGCACCGTCGTTGACCAAAGCCCGGTGACGGCAGGATCTCGTTTCATTCTGACAGGCACCGCCCGGACGGCAGGATTGGCCTTGTTCGAAGTCCGCCTGAGGGATGCCGATGGGAGTCTCGTAGAGCGGATCGACGCGCCCCTGCACACCCGTGAAGCGACGCCACCCCGGGTGATCGTGATGGCGGGTGCCCCCGGCCCGGAACCGCGCTTCCAGCGACGTTGGGCGGAGGAAACCGGGATCGATCTCTCGATCCGGCTCTCCCTCGGAGCGGGCGTCGATCTGACGGTGGCGCCCACCCCCCTGAACGCCCAAACCCTGTCTGACACAGACCTGCTGGTTTTGGACGAACGGAGCTGGGAGGCGCTGGATGGGGGAGAGCGCGCTGCCGTTCGGTCTGCTGTGTCTGACGGTATGGGCCTGCTGCTTCGGCCGACGGGGGCTCTGTCGGACGCGACACGGCGCGATTGGGCAGCGATGGGTGCCGACCTGACCGGAGGTGAAAATCTCCGACCGCTCGTCCTGCCAGAGACGGCCGCGGCCAATGCTCCGGAGGAGGCAGCCAACGCGCCTGCCGAGACCGTTCCGGAACTCACTCGCCGGGACTTCTCGCAAGGGGTATCCGAAGCAGCGGTCCTCCTGCGAGACGCCGACGGCGCTGCGCTGGCTACCTGGCGACCCTACGGCGCAGGCAGGGTCGGCGTCTGGGTCGTTGCCGATAGCTACGCCCTGGTCTTGACAGGCCAGAGTGACCTCTATGGAGCGCTGTGGAGCCGAATGTTCTCGGGACTCGCGCGCGCTGAAGGGCGGACCTCGCCATGGCTGGACGGGATCTCGCGAGCGGGCGAGCGAAGCCAGTTGTGCGACGTTTCCTTAGGAGACACCGTGATTGGACCAGACGGCTCAGAAGCGCGATTGCTTCCAGATCCTAGAGCAGGACCGGCGGGCTGCGCCGCATTCTGGCCCCGGCATTCCGGCTGGCACGGGGTCACGAACGCCGAGGGAGAACGGGGCGTCGTCTATGTACATCCTGAGGGGTCTTCGCCATCCCTCGTCGCGGCCGAGCTAGCAAGTGCGACCGAGGCGCTGGTCGCTACGGCTCAGCAAGCCGGCGCATCTGACGGCCGGCGAAGGGAGTCGGGCTCCCCGTGGCCCTGGTTCCTCGGACTTGTCGCGGCACTGAGCGCAATGTGGTGGCTCGAACGACGGCGTTTGGGCCTGACCTTATCGACCGCTGATCCTCCATTGTCGCAAAGCCGCGTTAGGGACTAGGCTCCTGGCAGGAGCTGAGGCGGGGCGTGGCATGCAGCGGATGCGACCGGCGTGGGGACGCACGGCGCTGATCGGGTCGACCGGCTTTGTCGGCGGTGCGCTATCCCGTGACGCGACCGTTGACGCCGCCTACGCGTCGGCAACGATCGACCAGATCGCAGGACAGGCCTTCGACACCGTTATCTGCGCCGGTGCTCCGGGGGCCATGTGGCGGGCCAATTCAGATCCAGTCAGCGATAAGGCGAACCTGGAGACGCTCGTCGCCGCTCTGATGAATGCCGAGATCGGCCGTCTGGTTCTGATTTCCACGATCGCGGTGCTCGCCGATCCGGCAGCAGGCTCAGACGAGACGACTACCGGGTTCGAAACCGACATCGCCTACGGACGCAACCGACGCTGGTTGGAGGAGGCGCTTTCGGATCGCTTCGCGACCCTCACTTTGCGTCTGCCGGCAATCTTCGGCCATGGCCTGAAGAAGAACTTCCTGTTCGACCTGCGTCACCCGATGCCTGCCTTCCTCAAGCCTGAGGCGTTCGCCGCGTTGAGAGGCCGGCTGGACCGAAAGGCAATCGAGGCACTGGACCAGGTCTATACGCCTGACGCAAAGCTTCAGCTGGTGGCCCTAGACCGGACAGCACTCAGCCGACATCCCGAGCGCGATCTGCTGACTGAAGGGACCATCGCGGCGGGTTACGACGCGACCGGGTTCACGCATGCGGACAGCACCTTCCAGTTCTATGACCTCGGAAATCTGGCGGAGGACGTCGAGACGGCACTGCAGCTTGGACTGAATACGCTTCATCTGGCGGTCGAGCCCTGGCGGGCGGGTGATCTGTCCGTGCTCCTTACCGGACAGGCATTGGAGACCCGAACAGCCCCTCTGCGGACCGAGGACCTGCGCACCGGTCATGCCCTGTCGTTCGGTGGTACCGGGCCCTACATTCGCTCCCGCGATCAGGTTCTTGAGGCCATCCGGAGAGACTGGGACGCGGGGGCCTGGTGATGCGGCTGGCCATCTCCAACATCGCCTGGCACCCGCACGAAGCCGAGGCGGCACTCGAGCAGCTCCATGCTCTGGGCGTTGAAGGGCTGGAGATCGCACCAGGTCTGGCTTTTGCGACAGAGGCCGATCCCTTCCGGCCAAACCCTGAGGCCATTCGTGAATGGCGATCCAAGCTGGATCAGAGAGGACTGACGCTCGTATCCATGCAGTCTCTGCTGTTCGGCCGGCCGGACGTCGCCCTGTTTGGCCAGAAGGCTCAGCGTGAGGGCTTTGAGTCCGGCATCGAAACCGCCATCGAGCTGGCAAAAAGCATTGGCTGTCCCACGCTGGTTCTCGGTTCTCCGACGGCGCGGTCCATACCGGACGAAATGGATCGGGCTACGGCCAGAGAGATCGCTCTCGATGTCATGGGCCGTCTTGGCGATCGCTGCGGGGCAATCGGCGCATGCCTCGCGCTGGAACCGAACCCGGCCGCCTATGGGACCAATTTCCTGAACACACTCGAAGAGACAGCCACCTTCGTTCGCGCCGTCGCCCACCCCGCCGTACGCGTCAATCTCGATCTCGGTGCCCTGATCATGAACGGAGAAACGGACACGGCTTTGCAGACCTTGCCGGAGTCATTGGACCTGATCGGCCACGTGCACATCAGCGAACCTCATCTGGCTCCTGCACCTGCTGACGTGTCGGCCCTGTCACGGGTCTTGGCGGCCCTGATGCGTGCAGGCCATCAGGGCTGGGTTTCGATCGAAATGCGCGCCGCCAGCGAGGACAACCTTGGTCGCGTCAGGGACAGCCTGGTCAAGGCGCAAGCTGCGATCCAACAGGTCGAGGCTGCTGCAGGATGACGATTGAACACCTCGCCTCCTTCTGCATCGTCGGTGACAGGGACGAAGGTCTGCCTGACGGTCTGACGGCGCTTGCCACCCGGTTGGCCGAAGAGAACCTGCACTATGAGGTGCTACTGGTCGTCGGGGAGAGTTGGCGATCAACCCTGGTTGAGGCCGGCCAGGAGCTCGCGGCTTTGGCCAACCTGCGCATCCTGATTGTCGCCGATGGAACCAGCCCCTACCGCCGACGACGCATCGCGGCTGCTGAAGCCCTGGGCGACGTGGTCGTCGTCACGGACCCGGAGGAGGCCATGCGGCTGGATCTGACGGATTTCGCCCGCGAAGCGCTGGTGAACGGCCGGATCATCATGGGGGCCAGAGCTCGGGCGCGGACCAGCTTTCTACCCCTACACGGCGCGCTGAGGCTCCTGACAGGCTATCGTGTCGACACGCGGGACTTGCGAACGCTTGCCCTGCCCCGGACCAGCCTAACAAGGCTACTTGCACGCCCAACGGCAGGCATCGATCTGCGTTTCGAGGCCAAGCGCACACCTGAGCGATACGTACACAAGATCGTGGAAGCATCGGGGCCCAGTGACCGGCTGCTGCGAAGTCGCCGCGTGGACTTGCTCGTCGAACTGATGTCGGCATCGGGCCCGAGATTCCTGAAGGGGTTTGCCCTTATGGCCCTCATGACCCTCGCGGCGGCAGCGGCCTATGCGGCCTACGTCCTCGGGGCCCTCTTCTTCATCCGGGATCTCCAGCCCGGTTGGTTCACCCTGTCGATGGGGTTGAGCGGGTTGACGGCCTTTCTGTCACTCTGGGCAGTCATCGGTTCCCTGGCACAGGCCCGGATCATCGAGCTGCTCGATAGTCGGCAACGGGACGAGGTCATTGAGGAAATGGGGGCCGTCAGCTTCTTTCGACAGGCCGATCCGCTCAACGTCGCACTGACAGGCGAACCCACTCGCAGGCGTGAGAAGCGATGAGCAGTTCGACGCAGTTCACAGCACGCGGCTGGTCGGTCCCGGACTTCGATGTCGAATTCCTCCACGAGCGTCGCACCCGATACGCAGTGGTCATCCCCGTCATGAACGAGGGCGACCGCATCCGCAGCCAACTCAAACGAATGCAGACGCTGGGCCTGCACCACGAGGCGGACATCGTGATCGCCGATGGTGGTTCGACGGACGGATCAACCGATCTGGAGCTCCTTGGATCGCTGGGTGTACGGGCGTGCCTGATCAAGCGAGGACCGGGAGCCCTGTCGGCGCAACTGCGGTGCGCCTACGCATGGGTGCTGGATCAGGGCTACGAGGGCGTCGTCACCATCGACGGCAACGGCAAGGACGGTGTGGAGTCGCTCCCCCAGTTCCTGTCGGCCTTGGACAGTGGCTTCGGTTATGCCCAGGCATCCCGCTTCATTCGCGGCGGCCATGAGGAAAACACGCCCTGGCTTCGGAGCCTGGCGATCCGCCTGATCCACGCACCCGTTCTCAGTCTGGCGGCGGGCCGCTGGTTCAGCGACACCACGCAGGGATACCGCGCCTACTCCCGAGACTACCTGCTTGATCGGCGGGTTCAGCCGTTTCGGGACGTGTTCATCCGCTACGAACTGCTCGCCTATCTGACGGTGCGAGCGTCGCAGCTTGGCTATCGCGTGCGCGAGATTCCGACTTCGCGGGTCTATCCGAAAGGCGAAGCCATTCCGACCAAGATCCGGGGCCTCCGCCCTTTGATCGATCTGCTTGTCGTGCTCTGGCGCACCGTCAGCGGTGGCTACCATCCGAAATCCGTCCACGCATGAGCCGCCGGGCAGACTGGGACGCGGTGGTGATCGGCGGCGGCTTCTTCGGCTGCTGTCTCGCGCTCGCCCTCAGGAGCGCGTGTGATCGCGTGCTGCTCCTGGAACAGGAGGACGCGCTGCTGACACGGGCCTCGCGCGTCAACCAGGCCCGCGTCCATACCGGCTTTCACTATCCGCGCAGCATGGTCACCGCGCGACGCTCTCGCGCGCTTCAAGCCCGCTTCATCGCCGCCTTCCCGGAAGCGATCATCAGCGATTTTCAGATGTTGTATGCGCTGGCACGGGAACGCTCCAAGGTTACCGCATCGCGGTTCAACGCCATGTTCCGCGCGCTGGAGGCCCCTTTCAGCGAAGCCGGCCGCTCCGAAACCGCCCTGTTCGATCCGAACAGGATCGAAGCCGTCTTCAGGTGTCAGGAGTATGCTTTCGACTGGCTGGCCCTGCGCGAGCGCCTGATCCAGCGACTGGAGTCCGAAGGCGTCACGATACGTACCGGTGAAGCAGCGAAGCGCATCTCCCATTTGGAAGATTGGGCGGAAATCGAGTTGGCGCAAAGCACAGTGACCGCCGGGGCCGTGTTCAACGTGACCTATGCCGGACTTAACGACCTCATGTCCGGGTCTGGCCTGGAGAGTTTGCCGATCAAGCACGAATGGGCGGAAATCGCTCTGGTGCAGCCGCCGTCTGACCTGGAGGGACTAGCGGTCACGGTCATGGACGGACCGTTCTTCTCGATCATGCCCTATCCGGCAGAGGCCCTCTATTCGCTGACCCATGTTCGCTACACGCCGCATGCCTCATGGACGGATAGCCCGAGCGCGCGGAGCGCGGCGATCACCCAGTGTTTGCCTCAACGCTCTCGCGCAAGGGAAATGATCCTGGACGCGAGCCGCTATCTGCCCTGCATGCTGCAGACCCGGCATGAGCGTTCGCTATGGGACGTGAAGACCGTGCGTCTCCAGAACGAGGTCGACGACGCTCGACCCATACTGGTTCATCGCCATTCGGACTGCCCGCGACTGACAAGCGTCCTGGGCGCCAAGCTCGACAACGTCTTCGACCTTCTGGAAATCCTGCCCAGCATCGACGAACGCTGGCGCGATGTCCGACCGGAGGCAATCTTCGGATGACGCGTGGCCCTCGATATCTGGCCGTCGTGGTCGTCGGGTTCGGGGTCGATCTGGGACTCGCTCTGGTTCTGCGCGAACTCTTCGGCTTGCCCTTGCCGCTCGCAGCTGCAGGCGGGTTCATATTTGCCCTGATGCTCAACTATCTCTTGTTTGAGACGTGGGCGTTTCGGCGGGACCGGACAACTCTATCGTTCCGCCGCATGGCTGCTACAGCGGCCTCGGCACTAATCGCGCTCGGCGTGCGCGTCACGGCCGTTGCGATCCTGAACGCCATAATCGGTGCCCCTGACGCAGCGACGGCTACCGCGATCCTTGTCGCGGCAGCCGCCTTGTCCTTGCTCGTGAACTGGGCCCTGGTGTCTCAGGTGTTCCGAAGACACAGCGCTCCCTGACGGACCTCACGCTGCGGGGGCTGAAGCCTCCTCAGCCGCCAGCTTTTTCTTTGCGCGTCCCCGACCAAACCGCCAGACCGTGAAGGCGATGGCACCGCCGATCAGCAGGATGACCGCCGTCAGGATCGGCCGGAAGGCGAACCAGGCGATGGCGATCGTCACTGTCCCAACCAGCAGACCGAGCACAAAGCCAATGAGCCCCGTGCCCATCCGTACGATGGTTCCCGCCAGAGGCAGGACGTCGGCCAACACACCGAAGGGCGCGAGGATCAGCCCAAAACCAACCATCAGCAGGATGATTCCGCCGACACGGATGGCCCAGGCCATGAAAGTGTTCGCATCCTGCGCGGACTGGAACATGTCGGCGGCCGGCGTGTCGCCTGCAGCCACCATCAGGATCTCCGTGCCGTTCTGCGTGCGGTACGGAAGGAAGCCATCGCCGTTCTGACGACCCACCACGCTGGTCTCACCAGCCGGTGTGACCAGATAAGATACGCGAGTGTCGCCGACCGCCGGGAGCTGTGGGTTGATGCCGATGTAGATCTGGTTGTTGGCGACGGTCAGGTTGCGCCCCTGACCAGCGGCAGCTTGGATGGCTTCGCCTTGCTCAGCACCAAGCGCAAGCGGCTGGGCTCCATCCATCTGGCCGAGAACGTTCTCTTCCAGTTGAAAGGCTCCAAGGGTGGCATCCGTGGCGAAGGTGGTATCCGCCTCCAGCGTCATCGAAGGGTTCTCGTGGCCGCCCGGCGACTGGAAGCCGCTGGAGTCGATGGGCGAGGAAGACCAGACCTTGGTGTAGGTATAGGTGGTCACTGTCTCTTCGCCGCCGCCGAGTTTGGTGCGGGTTTCTGAGCGCGACTCTTCCTGCCACTGATACATCTCGACCTGCCGGTCTAGGCGCACACCCGTAGCGGTAACGCCGAACTGCTCATCGATGAGTGGTGCCGTTACGGCGACGTTGCCGACGACATGCACGAGCTTCTGGTCATTCGCAGGGTCGATGGGTTCTGCGGCGGCCTCCACGACCAGCCCCGCCCCCTCATTCAATCCCTTCTCGACCTTGATCGCGTTGCCCTCGTTCCAGGCCAACCCCCAGACGCAGGCGAAGATCATGACGATGCCGACGAGGACCCCCGCGAAGGCGGAGCCGACGCGGCTGAACCAGGACGTCCTTGTCGTTACGGTGACTTGATCGGGCATGTGGCTCCCCCCAGAGCGAATCAACCGCTTCGTCGCTACGGCCGGCGGCCGTCCCATATATCACTGGTCGAATGCCACTCCACGATCCGGACACTTACTGAACCTGACGGATGTCATTCCACTCGCCAGTCTCGCCACCACCGAACAAACCGCTCCAGCCCCTCATCGAGCCCAACCTTGGGCGCATAACCCGTCAGCGCGTGCAGCTTGCTGACGTCGGCATAGGTGGCGGTCACGTCGCCGGCCTGCATGGGGCGCATGACCTTCACCGCTTCGCGCTCCAGACGCCGCTCGAGAGTGGCGATCATGTCCATCAGGCCGACAGGGTTGCTGTCCCCGATGTTGTAGACCTCATGCCCGCCATGAGGTGGGGGCCGGTCCAAAACGCCGATCACCCCATCGACAATGTCATCCACGTAGGTGAAGTCCCGCGCCATTCGACCTTCGCCGAACACCTCGATCGGTCGCCCGGCCATGATCGCCTCGGTAAAGCTGAAGTAGGCCATATCGGGCCGCCCCATGGGTCCATAGACCGTAAAGAACCGCAGTCCGGACTGGGGAAAGCCGTAGAGCGAGGCGTAGCTCTGGCTCAGAAGTTCGCACGAGCGCTTGGTAGCCGCGTAGAGCGAAACCGGACTGACCGTCGGATCGCTTTCCCGAAACCCCTGTCCCGCCAACGGTCTGTCGCCGTAGACCGAGCTGGACGAGGCATAGACAAGGTGTTCGACCTCTGCGTGTCGACAGGCCTCCAGCACCGCCAGATGACCGGCTAGATTTGACCGCTGATAGGCGAAGGGGTTCTCGATCGAGTAACGAACACCTGCCTGGGCCGCGAGGTGGACCACGCGGCGCACACCCCCTGAACGCATGATCCCGGCCACGAGATCGGGCTCGGCGATGTCGCCCCGGACCATTCGAAAGCTGGACTGACCTTCCAGGCGTGCGGCCCGCAGGTCCTTCAGCGTAGGATCGTAATAGGCGTTGAAGTCGTCGACCCCGATAACGGTCTCGCCGCGCTGCAAGAGCCGCTCGGCCACGTGCATTCCGACGAAGCCAGCCGCGCCCGTGACGAGGATCGGCCCGCCGCTCAAGGTTTGCCGACCCCGACGTACTCGAAGCCGTCGTTGCGGGCCTGATGCGGGCGGTAGATGTTTCTCAGATCCACCAGCAGGGGCCGTCGCATCAGGGTCTTCATCCGCTTAAGATCCAGCGCACGGAACTGGTCCCACTCGGTCAGGATGACCAGGACATCAGCGTCCTCGACCGCCTGATACGGTCCCTCGGTGAATTGAACATCACTCAGTAGATGCCGGGCCTCGGTCATGCCCTCGGGATCAAAGGCGCGCACCCTCGCACCCATCTTCTGCAAGGCGGGAATAATGGCCAGGCTGGGGCTGTCGCGCATATCATCGGTGTTGGGCTTGAAGGTCAGGCCCAGGATGGCAACCGTCTGGCCGGCGATGTCTCCTCCGGCTGCCCGGCGGATTTTCTCGGCCATGGCGAGCTTGCGGGCGTCGTTGACCTCGACCGTCGTCTCGATCAGGCGGACCGGGGCTTCATACTGCTGGGCCGTGCGTACCAGGGCGATGGTGTCCTTGGGGAAACAGGACCCACCGTAGCCCGGACCGGGGTTGAGGAACTTGGACCCGATCCGGCCGTCCAGGCCAATGCCCTTGGCGACCTGCTGCACGTCGGCACCGACCTTTTCGCACAGGTCGGCGATCTCGTTGATGAAGGTGATCTTCATCGCGAGAAAGGCGTTCCCCGCATACTTGATCAGCTCCGACGTCCGCCGCGAGGTGTAGACGACAGGGAACTCGTTCAGGCTCAACGGACGATACAGCTCGGCCATGACTTCCCGGGCACGATCGTGCTCCACACCGATCACGACCCGGTCAGGGCGTTTGAAGTCCTCGATGGCGGCACCTTCGCGCAGAAACTCAGGGTTCGACACGACCGCGAATTGGGCGTCGGGGTTGGTACGGCGGATGATGGCGTCAACTTCGTCACCGGTGCCGACCGGCACCGTCGACTTGGTCACCACGACGGTGAAGCCCTCGATCAGACCCGCGATCTCCTCGGCGGCTGCATAGACATAAGACAGGTCGGCATGGCCGTCGCCACGGCGGGTCGGCGTACCGACGGCTATGAACACCACCTCGGCGTTGCGGATCGCTTCGGCTCCATCGACGGCGAAGGACAGGCGGCCCGCCTTGACGTTGTCGGCGACCAGTTGCTCCAGCCCCGGCTCGAAGATCGGAATCTCTCCACGATTCAGCCGTTCAATCTTGGACGGATCCTTGTCGACGCAGACGACCTCGTGGCCGAAGTCCGCGAAACAGGCTCCCGAGACCAGGCCCACATAGCCCGTGCCGATCATGGTGACGCGCATGAATACCCCTTCGCGACCGCTCTGGATGCACGCCATAGACCAGCGACGCGGCTTCGCAAGCCATCAAATGACAGCGCCGCTGCCGCGTTAAGCCTGTTCGATTACCGGACCTTGAGGGCGGACATGCCATCTCGACGTATGGCCGATGCTGCCCACGCCCTGACCGAGTCTGCCTTCGCCGATGATCGGCGGAACGAAAGCCGTCGCCCATTCCGCAAGGCGCGGCGGGCGCGCGAGCGTGTGCGACTACTGGGCCAGACCGTCGATCTGGTCCGCCCAGAAGAGGTATTGCACCACGTCGATACCTGGATCGTCGACGGGCGAAAGGCTGTCGTCGCCAACCACAATCTGAACTCGCTCGCCCTTCTGCAAAAGCATCCGGAGCTACAGGGCTTCTTTGACCGCGCCGATCTGGTCGAAGTCGATTCCACCCCACTGATCCACTTTGCCAAGGTGCTCGGCTTGCACGGTCGGGCCTTTCACCGCTGCACTTATCTGGACTGGCGCGAGCACTTCTGGAGCCTGGCGAACCGCAACGGCTGGCGGGTCATGTATGTCGGCGGTGCACCGGAGGTCGTGGACAAAGCGCGACTGCGGCTCAGCCAGCTTCATCCCGGGGCGAAGATCCAGGTCCGCGACGGCTACTTCGACGCGACACCGGGCTCGGTCGAGAATGCAGCCGTACTGGAACAGGTCCGCGCGTTTTCCCCCGACGTCCTTTTCGTCGGTATGGGCATGCCGCGCCAGGAGCTGTGGATCCTCAACAACCTCGACGCTCTTCCAATCAGCGTGATCTTCTCGGTCGGCGCAGCCTTCGACTACGAGGCCGGGGCTCAAGCCGAGGCACCGCGCTGGATGGGGCGCATGGGGATCGAGTGGCTGTTCCGGCTGGTCCACGATCCCCGGCGGCTTGCCCGACGCTATCTGATCGAGCCCTGGAGCCTGTCAGGACTTGTTCTGAAGGACGTCACCGAGGCCGTCCGATGCCGGTTTGATGGTCAGGCCGTCAGCGCCCCGGTCGACAGCGAAACACGATCGCCGCGTCCTGTGGCCTGAAGCAGGGCACGCGTCTCGCCCTCAAGCCGGACCGCCGACAGGACGTTGGTGGCGTAGGCCCCCGTGTCGAGGCCGATCCGGCGTGCATCCGACACGACGACGTCAGCCGGTGTGTGGCCGTGGACGACGACCTTCTCGAAGGGTGCAGGATGGTCGAGGAAGTCCTGACGCACCCACATCAGATCTTCAGGCGATTGGGCCTCCAGCGCCACGCCCGGCCGGGCCCCTGCGTGGGCGAAGAAGTAGTCACCGATGGCGACGCTATGGCCCTGGCTTCGCAGCAGGCGCAGATGGCTGTCGGGCAACGCGGCGCGCAGGGCCTGCGAGGCTGCGGTCCATCCGGCCGGGTCTCCGCGCATCGCGGGCGGGACGACCCCATAGCTCATCAGGCATTCACGGCCGCCATAGTCGCACCAGCCTGGCCCCAGCGCCGGGTCGTCAAGGAAGGCTTCCATCCGATCCTCGTGGTTGCCACGCAGGCAATGGACCTCCAGCGAGGGATCAGCGGCGGCCTCGATCACCTGATCCAGAACGCCGCGGCTATCGGGTCCACGATCGACATGGTCGCCCAGGAAGACGATGATGCGACGCCCCGCAGACGTCGCCGAAAGATCTGCTCGGATCGCCTGGATCAGCAGACCAGACAGGTCCGATCGGCCGTGAATATCACCGACAGCCCAGACCACGCAGTCCTGCGGCGTCCGTGCGGGGTCCTTGCGGCCTGGCTTCTGGAACAGTCGGGAGAACATCGCTTCGTCATCGCCTGCCCGGCCGCAAGGTTCAAGCTGCCGTCAGCCTGAGCGTCACGGGCTGACCCGACTGGGCCGAGGCCGACAGCCAGATGTCGAACAGTCCGGGCTCGACAGTTTGGCGCCCCTCGACCCCTATGAACTCCAGCTGGGACCGGCGCAGGGTGAAGCGTACGGTCTTGGTCTCGCCAGCACCCAGCGCAACCTTGCGGATATCGCGCAACCGACGCCCGGGCTGGGTCAGACTCGCCACGCGATCGCGAATGTAGAGCTGTACCGTCTCCTCGATCGCACGATCCCCGGCGTTGGTTACCTCGACAGACAGTTCAACTTCGCCGTTCCAGGTCAGGGTCACTTGCGCTGGGCTGACCGCGCCATAGCGGACATCGCCATAGGTCAGACCATGGCCGAATGGATAGAGCGCCGTATTGGTCGTCTCGCGATAGCGGGCAACGTATTCCTGACTGGTCAGGGTGTTATCGGCCGGTCGACCCGTGGTCTTGTGGTCGTAGCTGTAAGGCTGCTGGCCCGAGCGGTGCGGGAAGCTGACCGGCAAGCGGCCCGACGGTGAGGCCTTGCCGAAGACCACATCGGCCACGGCATGGCCCATCTCTCCGCCAAGGAACCAGGTGACGACAATGGCCTCTGCGTCCTTGACCGCACCCGAAAGCTCAAGGGCTCGGCCATTGCGGAGAAGCACGATCACTGGTTTGCCGAGGGCAGCGATCGCATCTGCCAGAGCTCGCTGCGGGCCCGGCACATCGATCTCGGTGCGGGACTGAGCCTCGCCCGACATCCGCGTGCTCTCGCCGAGGGCCAGCACCACCACGTCGGCCGCACCGGCAGCGGCTAGGGCAGCCTCTAGACCGCCGTCCAGACTGGATTCTACGTCCGTGCCCTTCACAACAGTTAGCAGCGAGGGATCGCTCATCGCAGCGCGGAACCCGGCCGCCAGCGAGATACGTCGGCTCTCGTCGCCCCAGATGGTCCAGGGGCCAAAGACGTTTTCGATGTCATCTGCGAAGGGGCCGATCAGAGCGATCTTCTGGCCCGACGTTTTCAGAGGCAGTACGCCCCCGTTCTTTAGCAGGACGATTGATTTGACCCCGGCCTCGCGCGCCAGATCGCGATGTGCCTGCGAGCCGACGACAATGCGCTCCCGCTCGGGATCGCAACCGCGATAGGGGTCGTCGAACAACCCCAGCGCCGCCTTGGTGGTCAGCACCCGGCGCACGGCCTCGTCGACACGCGACATCGGCACGTCGCCTTTTTCGACCAGATCCGGGATGTGCTCGAGGAACAGACCTGACACCATCGACATGTCGATGCCGGCCATCAGGGCGATGCGGGCGGCGTCCCGACCGTCCTCGGCGAAGCCATGAGCGATCAGCTCTTGCTCGGAGGTGTAGTCAGACACCACAAAGCCCCCAAAGCCCCACTCCTCGCGCAGGATCTGGGTCAGCAGGTAACGGTTCCCCGACGCCGGCACGCCGTTCAGGTCGTTGAAACCGCTCATCACCGACAATGCACCGGCTTCGAAAGCAGCCTGGAACGGCGGCAGGTAGATGCCGCGCAGCGTCGCGTCCGACATGTCGGTTGTGTTGTACTCCATGCCACCCTCGGCGGCGGAGTAGGCGGCGAAATGCTTGGGCGTAGCCAGAAGGGCGTCCCGGTCGGCCAGCCCGCGTTCGCCCTGAAAGCCTCGCGTCCGGGCCGCGGCCAGAACCTCGTTCAGCCAGACGTCTTCGCCGGCCCCTTCCACGACTCGACCCCAGCGCTGATCACGCGCGACGTCGACCATGGGGGCGTAGGTCTGGTGGACACCCGACGCCGCGCCCTCCAGCGCTGCAGCGCGCGCCGTGCGATAAGCGAGTTCCGGATCAAAGGCGGCGGCCTCGGCGAGCGGCACCGGGAATACGGTCTTCAGCCCGTGAATTATGTCGGCAGCGAACAGCAGCGGGATACCCAGCCGGGTCTCCTCCACCGCGATCGTCTGGATGCGGCGGCCCGCCTCCGCACCAATGCCATTGAAAAGATTGCCGACCTTGCCCTCGCGGATAAGGCCGGCGATCCGCGCTGGGTCCCCTTGCCCGTCCAGTGGATTGACGTTCTGGGGCCGAAACCTGAACGGATCGCCGACCAGATTCAGCTGACCCGCCTTCTCGAAGATGGTCATGCGGGCGATGAGCGCCTCGATGCGCTCAGCGTGGGTAGCGACGCGCGCGCGAGTCTGGCTTGCGGTCATGAGCATGCTAGCGCCCAAAGCGGCCGCGCCCATCAGGACGCTGCGACGGCAGGGAAGACGAGACACGAATCCGCGGATCTCCGTGATTGGAGTGTAACCGCTTACAACTCGCGCTCGCGTCTGTCAGCCCGGAGAATGCGCCGACGAGTATCAGTGCCCGCCCGGCGCGCCCGACGCCGCGATGGAGTGGGTCTTCGCCCTCGATGCGGCGAGAGCGAAGGCGATGAGGATCGCGTAGCCGGCCAGGGGAACGTAGAAGACCGGGTTGAGCGTCGTAGAATTGTCGCCGATGAAGCCGCCGATCAGGGGCAGGATGGCCCCGCCAATGATGCCGAACACCAGCAGGCCGGACGTCGCAGGTGCCGGTGCCGTCGACCGCTCGAGCGTCAGCGTGAAGATCGTCGGGAACATGATGGAGTTGAAGAAGCCGATGGCGATGGCCGCATAGGCGGCGGTCGTGCCCGAGGTCTGGGTCACCACCAGGCAAAGGATGGCTGCAACCAGCGTATTGAAGATCAGTATGCGGCTGGCCGGGATCTTCGTTAGCATCAGAAGACCGCCGACCAGCCGCCCCACCATGGCCCCGCCCCAGTACCAGAAGACCATGCTGCCGGCCGTCACCAGCGGAACGTCGAGGATCTCCGGGCTGTGCAGGAAGTTCGTCAGGAGGTCGCCGATCGTCACTTCCGACCCGACGTAGAAGAAGATCGCCAGCGCGCCGAACACAGCCCAGGGCGACTTCAGCGCTACCAGCGGCGACATCCGGTCTTCGGCCGTCGGGACCGGCGCGGCGGCGTTGATGGTCTTGCGCGCCGTGAATATGAAGACCGCCAGCACAGAGAAGAAAAGCCCGACCGCCAGGAAGGCGAAGTCGATGCTCCGCAGGCTTTCCTCCCGCGCCGCGGGATCGGTGATGAGCGCATCAGCGGCGAACACACCCCCGGTCAGCAGGATTGGCGCAGCCAGCAGCGGCCCCAGAGTGGTGCCCAGCGAGTTGAAGAACTGCGAGAAGTTCAGCCGTGCGTGCGAGCTCTTCTGCGGGCCAAGCGCCGCGACCAGTGGATTGGCACCGACCTGCAGCAGGGTTACGCCGGAGGCGATGACGAACAGACCCAGCAGAACGCCGGGATATCCGTTCACGTTTGGCATTGCGTCGACGATCGTCGCGATTGGAATGATCAGACACCCCGCAACCATCGTCACCAGGGCAACGATGATCGCCCGGCTGTAACCCAGCCGCGACAGGATCGCGGCCGCCGGGATCGAAGCGATGCCATAGGCGATGAACCACGCGAAGGTGGTCAGCGTCGCCTCGGCATAGTTGAGCTCGAACACCCGCCGCACAGCGGCGATCAGCGGGCCAATCAGAGACGTCACGAAGCCCCAGGCGAAGAACAGGGTGGTGACATAGGCGAAGGCGAGACCCGTGCCCTTGGGCGGTGCGGCGTCGTTTGCGGTCGTCATGGCTGGCGGCCTTTCGTCGGATCGGGCGGCATCGGCCCGTAAGCGGTTACGGATCAAGGGGTCGCGCGGTTCGCGCATTGCGTCCAGAAAGAAAAACGGCCGCGCGGTGTGCCCGCGCGGCCAGGTTGCCTCAGGAGGAGGCGGCCGCCCCTCGGGGAGAAAGGCGGCCAAGATTGTCCATCAGTAGCGGTAGCTGACACCGACCAGGTAGGTCCGACCGTACTGCTGGAAGTCGATGGTCTGGCGCTCGTCGCCGTTCTGGAAGGTCTTGAACGGTTCGTCGGTTAGATTGTTGACCTGGAACAGGACGTTGGCACCTTCGAGAATTCCCGACTGGAACTCGTAGCCGATCTGGGCGTCGATAATGTTCTCCGCCGCGACCGAGCGCAGAGTGCGGCCGTTGCCGAAGCCGGCGACCTCACCGAGGAAGTCAGAGCGGTAGCGGTTGGACGCACGCAGCTGCCAGCCGTTGTTCTCATAGTAGACGGTCAGGTTGGCGACGGTTTCCGACAGACCCGGCAGTGCAGTAGTGTTCACACCGTCGGGCGTGATCTCAGAGGACGTCTGCGACACCGAGAACTGGGCACCGAAGCCCTCAAGGGCCGGGTGGAAGATCTCGAAGGGTGTCGAGAGCGCGAATTCCACACCCGAAATGTATCCGCCCTTGCCGTTGTCAGGGGCCGAGACCACGCCCTGGTTGATCACAGGCGTGACGCCGCCGGTCGGATAACCAGTGAAGTCGAAGATCTGGTTGCGGTTGAAGACGAAGGTCTCCAGCTCCTTGTAGAAGCCCGCCAGCGACACATAGCCCGTCCGGTTCGCGAAGTAGCGCTCGAACGAGAGGTCATAGACGTTGGCAAGTGTCGGCCGCAGCTCGGGGTTGCCGCCACCACCGCTCCACGGTGAGTTCTGGTCCGGACGAGCCGTCGCGTTGTTGCGCGACACGTCGAAGCCGAAGTTCCGCGAAGCGCGCATGTCGTCCATACGCGGCCGCGCCAGGGTGCGAGCTGCGGCGAAACGCAGATAGGTGTCCTCGGCGACTTCCAGGATGAAGTTCGTGGCAGGCAGGAACTCGTCATACTCCAGGCCTCCCGAGACGGGGATGGAGCGGGTCGAGGCACCCGAGCCGGAGGCCGCGAAGCCTGTCGAGCTCTGATCCGTGCCGACGTACTGCAGGCCAACGTTGCCCCGCAACGGCATCGAACCCAGCATGTGGTCAATGCTCAGCTGAATGTAGCCGGTGTTGACCTTTTCGGTCACCTGCCAGTTGCCGGACAGGACATCGGCGTTGGGGTTGCGCACCCGGTTGTAGAAGCCCGAGTTCACCAAACCCAGCGCGTCAAAGCTGAGCACGCCGCCCAGACCCAGGTACGTCAGCTGGGTCGCCGGAAGCAGGAACGCCGCAGGCACGACCGGGGATCCCCCACCAGGGATTCCCAGGAAAAACTGATTGTTGACGAAGCTCTTCTCGCGCTCGGAGATGTTCACACCGAAGCGAACGTCCGTGAACGGTCCGTCGCCGGCGAAGGTATGACGGGCCTCCAGGCGAACAGCATTGATCTCGTCCTCAACCGTCGGGTTGTTCAGATAGCCGTCCTGGCCGCCAGGGATGATGTCCCCACCCCAACCCTGCGGGCTGGTCAGACGAATAAGGTTGGGATCGGCATAGTTGAGACGGCTCGAGAAGGTCGGCACGCCATCGTTGTTGATGGTGAAACCAAGCGTATCCAGCGCACCGGTCACGTCACGACCCGTTCCGGCATAGGTCTCCAGCACCACATCGGTCCGCTCCACGCGCGACATGCTCAGATCGGCCATGAAGGACCAGTCGTCGGTCGCATCGAAAACCGTATTCCAGCCCAGCGACAAGATTTCGCTGTCGCGGGTGTTAACGTCGTTACGCAGCACACCCTTTACGTTCGAGAAGGTACCCGCTGTCACGAACCCGTTCTGGACTGTCGTGCCGGACAGGACCGGGCCCGGACGGCAAGTCGGAGTCTGGACCTGCGGCGTGCCGCACGCACCCGACGATCCACCCCAGGCCAGTGGGAACTCGATACCGCGCAGGATTTGCGTGTTCTGGAACTCGGAATAGAAGCCGTCGATCGTCGAATGGAAGCGGTCGTTCGGGCGGAACTCCAGCGTTCCCATGAAGCCGTCACGCTCAAGCTCGGACGACATGACGTAGGGCTTGACGCCGCCGATCACCTGACCGCCGCCGGCTGACGGGTAGCCCCAGGCGTTGAACCGCTCGGACTGATACGGGCTCTGGATGTGGGCATAGCCGATGGCGACGCCGATCGTGTCGTCAGCGAACTGATCGATGTAGGAGAACGAGTAGCGCACGCCCTCGTCGGTGGAACCCGAGTTCAGGGCACCGATGTCGTTCAGCTCATAGCGAATATTGCCGACCAGGGCGCGCTGACCATAGGCGAGCGGACGGATCGTCTGCAGATCGACCGTGCCGGCCAGTCCCTGACCGATCAGCTGGGCATCGGGCGTCTTGTAGATGGTGACGCCCGAAAGCAATTCAGAGGGATACTGGTCAAACTCGACGCCACGGTTATCACCCGTGGTCACCTGTTCGCGACCGTTCAGCAGCGCGGTGGTGTAGTCCGGTCCCAGACCACGGATCGAGATCAACTGACCCCGCCCGTCCAGGCGCTGGACCGTCAGACCCGGCAGGCGAGCCAGCGATTCGGCGATCGACACGTCGGGCAGCTTGCCGATGTCCTCGGCGGTGATGACCTCGACGATCGAGGTGTTCCGCGCCTTGGCAGCAATCGAGTTCTGGATCGATGCGCGGATGCCGGTGACGATGATCTCTTCAACCTCGTCGGCCTCTTGCGGCGCGGTCTGGGCATTGGCGACGCCGACGAATGCCAGGGCGGCGAGGACGCCGATGGCACCTCCCGACAGCAGGCGGGCGCGCGTGTTGGTGCGATGGCTCATTCTCTTCCTCCCTGCGGACGTCTCGCGTTTCTATCGAAGCGATCCCGTCCCACTACGCAAATCTATGCAAACTCTGCGCAACCTTGCAAGCCCGTAATGCAACGGTTGAAAATGCGTCATGACCAGCAGACCGCGGGAATCGCCTTATGTTGCGACGCAACATGGCCTGAGTCCTTATGTTCCTCGAGCTGCGTTGCAGGATTGACACGGCGAAACAGGACTGCAAAATCTTGCAAAGAGACCGGTGCGCCACGTTGCGCCCGGCCCCGGGGGCGAGACGAGGGAGGCGTCAATGGACGCGATACGACGAGGCATCCTGACGATGCTCGCTGCAACCGCCACGCTTTCTACCTCTTCGGCATTCGCCCAAGGGGACCTCGCCTATCGGCAGCGGCTGGCCCAGGACGAGGTGATCTACTTCCTCCTGCCGGACCGGTTCGCCAACGGCGATGCCTCCAACGACACCGGACGCCTCGCTGGCGGCCGGCTGGACCATGGCTTTGATCCAACCGACGCCGGCTTTTACCAGGGCGGCGACCTGGCCGGGTTGATGCAGCGTCTGGACTACATCCAGGGTCTGGGTGCCACGGCGATCTGGGTCGCCCCGATCTTCAGGAACAAACCGGTCCAGGGCGAGCCTGGACGTGAGTTCTCCGGCGCTCACGGCTACTGGATCACCGACTTCACACGGGTAGACCCGCATTTCGGTGAGGACGCGGACATGCGGGCGCTTGTCGATGCGGCCCACGCGCGCGGCATGAAGGTCTACATGGACATCGTCGCCAACCACACGGCAGACGTCATCCGGTATCGCGAGTGCCCAGCCAACGACTGCGCCTATCTCAGCAGGGCCGACTATCCCTACACACGGCGCGGCGGCCTGGATGGCGAGGCGATTAACGAGGGTTTCGACGGGACCAACTTCGATCGCCTGACGCGGCCGGACTACGCCTACACTCCTTACGTGCCTGCGGGCGAGGAGGCGCTGAAGGTCCCAGCCTGGCTGAACGACCCGATCTACTACCACAACCGCGGCGACTCGACGTTCAGGAACGAGAGTTCGACCGACGGCGATTTCGCGGGTCTGGACGATCTGATGACCGAACATCCGCGCGTCATCGAAGGGATGATCGAGATCTTCGGCAGCTGGATCGACCGCTACCAGATCGATGGTTTTCGCATCGATACGGCCAAGCATGTCAATCCGGAGTTCTGGCAAGCCTTCGTCCCGGCCATGCTGGAGCGGGCCGAGGCCAACGGCATCCCGAACTTCCACATCTTCGGCGAGGTCTATGACGTCGATCCGGCCCAGCTGGCGCGCTACACCCGTGTGGATCGCTATCCGACAGTGCTCGACTTTGGCTTCCAGTCGACGGTGACCGACATTGTCGCGCGCGACGCGGCTCCGGACACCCTAGCCCGGCTGTTCTCGACGGATGTATTGTACGAAGGGGGCGAAGTGGCGGCCCTGGCCCTGCCGACCTTCCTCGGCAACCACGACATGGGCCGGATCGGAAACTTCATCCTGACGTCGAAGCCCGGAATCTCGGACCAGGAGCTTCTGGCCCGCACGACCCTGGCCCACGCCTTTCTGATGTTCAGCCGGGGTGTACCGACGATATACTATGGCGACGAGCAGGGGTTCGCGGGCGATGGCGGCTATGGCGGCGCACGCCAGACACTGTTCCCGACGCAGGTTGCCTCCTATGCCGACGACCGGATCATCGGCGGACCGCAGGCCCCGTATTCGACCGAGGCACCGCTCTATCGGGCGATCTCGGAGATGGCGAGGCTAAGGGCCGCCGACCCGCGTCTGCGTCGCGGCCTGCAGACCGTCCGTTTCGCGGCAGAGGCACCCGGCCTGTTTGCCGTCTCCCGCAGGATCGAGGGCGAAGCGGGCGAAACGCTGGTCGTCTACAACACCTCGACCAACGAGATTTCCGCCAACATCGAGGTGGACGCGAGCTCGGCAGCATGGTCCTCATCGCGAGGTACCTGCCCCACGGCCGCGACCGCGCCCGCCAGCGTCCGGGTGACCGTGCCCGCGCTCGATTTCATCCTCTGCCGTTCCGAGTAGGTGTGCGTTGACGCTAGAAGCCCTCAGCCCCCGAACGCACAGCCTGCCCAACGCGGCGGCCGGATCTCGCCGCGAGTGGTGGCGCGGAGCCGTGATCTATCAGGTCTATCCGCGCAGCTTCGCTGACAGCAACGGCGACGGAATCGGCGATCTGCCGGGTGTAACGGCGCACCTGGAGCACATCGCGTCTCTGGGCGTCGACGGGATCTGGCTGTCGCCGTTCTTCACCTCGCCGATGAAGGACTTCGGCTACGACGTTGCCGACTATCTGGGCATCGATCCCATCTTCGGCACCATGGCGGACTTTGACCGGCTGGTAGAGAAGGCTCACCGGCTGGGGCTGAAGGTCATCATCGACCAGGTCTATTCCCACACATCAGACATGCACGACTGGTTCCAGGAAAGCCGCACGAACCGGACCAACTCGAAGGCCGACTGGTACGTCTGGGCCGATCCCAAGCCGGACGGCACGCCCCCCTCCAACTGGCAGTCGGTGTTTGGCGGCCCCGCATGGACCTGGGACGCGCGTAGGCATCAGTACTACATGCACAACTTCCTGAAGGAGCAGCCGCAACTCAACGTCAGGAACCCGGAGGTGCAGGAGGCGCTGCTGTCGGTCGCCCGTTTCTGGCTGGACCGGGGCGTGGACGGCTTCCGCTGCGACGCCCTGAACTTCTCGATGCATGACCCGGCGCTGACCGACAATCCGCCGGTCACGAGCCCGGGCAAGCGAACACGATCGTTTGATTTCCAGCATCACTTCTTCAACCAGTCCCACCCCGACATCCCCGCCTTCCTGACCCGCCTGAGGAAGGTGGCCGACAGCTATGGCGACGACCGTTTCCTGGTGGCCGAGGTCGGGGGCGAGCGGGCCAATGAGGAGATGAAGGTCTACACCGAGGGTCCGGACAGGCTGCATTCGGCCTACGGCTTCCTCTATCTGTACGCGGACCGGCTCACGACCGATCTGGTCGATCGGGGGCCGGCAATGTGGCCTGGTGGACCGGGCGAGGGGTGGCCGTCCTGGACCTTCTCGAACCACGACGCACCGCGCGCGATTTCACGTTGGGCCGAAGGACGCGATCCGAAGGCCTTCGCCGAGATGGCGCTTCTGCTGCTCATGACACTGCGGGGCAACGTCTTCGTCTACCAGGGAGAGGAACTGGGCCTGCCGCAAGCCGAGGTGCCATTCGAGCGGCTGGTGGACCCCGAGGCCATCGCCAACTGGCCCGAGACCCTGGGTCGCGACGGGGCCCGCACGCCCATGCCATGGAAGGCCGACAATGGCTTTGCGGGCTTCTCCGAAGCCGAGCCCTGGCTGCCCGTCGACCCACGCCACCGGGCGCTCGCGGTCGCAGAGCAAGAGAAGGATCCGTCGGCAACCCTGCACCTCGCTCGCAAGCTCATCGCGCTTCGCAAGGCCCATCCGGCGCTGCGGACCGGGTCGATGACCATGCTGGATTCCCGAGACAACCTGCTGCTGTTCACAAGGCAGGAAGGCAATGAAGGTCTGCTGTGCGCCTTCAACCTCGGTCACGATCCCATCGACTGGCAGCCACCGACGAGCTGGCGCGTCGTGCAGGCGGTCAACTGCCCTGATCCATGGTCGGGCAAGTTTCCGCCGCTCGCGGGGCTGGTGCTGAGTGAGCCCCGCTGAATGACCTCAGCCGCCGCAGGTCTCGCGTACGATCAGATCGGTGGGGATGCGCTCGGAGCGCCCTCCTCCCTCGCCGGCGTGATCCAGCAGCTTGGAGACCATCAGGCGACCGGCCTTCATCGTATCCTGGGCGATCGTCGACAGGGCCGGACGCGAATAGCGGCTGAACGGCACATTGTCGAAGCCGATGACCGAGACATCTTCAGGCACGCTGCGCCCGCCGTGGCGAAGGGCGCGCACGGCACCCAATGCGATCAGGTCCGAGGCGCAAACGATGCCGTCGAAGTCCAGCCCGCGCCGCAACATGGAATCGACGGCACCCTCGGCACTCTCGACTTCGAAATGGGCGGCCACGACCAGATCGGGATCGACGCCCAGCCCCGCTGCCTCCATCGCCTCGGCATAACCCCGCTGGCGCTGCATGGCCTCGGGCGGGTCGAGGTCGCCCAGGAAGACGATACGCTTGCGTCCCAGCCGCGCCAGGTGCGAGGTCGCTCGCCGGCCGCCACTGACGTTGTCCGACCCAATCGAGCAATAGCTCTGATCCGGCAGTTCGGCGCCCCAGACCACGAACCGGCCGTCAGTCTCAGCCATGCGGTTGAAGGCGGTGTGCAAGGTGGACTGGCCCAGGAAGATCACGCCGTCCGCCCGGCTGGTCGTCATGGCGGCGTTCAGCTCGTCCAGGTTCTGGGGCGAGACGTGGCTCAGCACCAGGTCGCAACCGCGTTCTCTCGCCGCTTCACCGACACCGGCCAGCAACTCAAGAAAGAACGGGTCGCTCAATCGACCCTCACGGCCCTGCGGCCGTGGCGTGACGACTGCTATGGTGCCCGATGCACCGATGGGACCCGCCGGCATATATCGGCGAAACGGATAGTCGTGCTCGCGCGCCAGCTTCCAGATCTTTTGCTTGGTGCGATCGTTGACGGCCGGATGGTCGTTCAGCGCGCGCGACGCGGTCGAGATGGATACCCCAGCCAGCGCGGCGATGTCCTCAAGGCGGGTCGTGCGGCGGCTCACCGGATCGCCACTGCAAAATTTGCTGCAAAACACGTCATCGGCACATCTGCCCATCAGCAGTGCCGCTTGGCAAGAGCTTCGAGCTAGAGGCCTCCGGGAGTGAAGACCATGCGTACCCTCTTGATGATCCTGGCCTTCCTGGCGGTCTGGACGCCCGCCCTGGCTCAGGAGCGACCGGTGGCTTCCGTGTCTTCGCCGAACGGTGCGCTTGAGGTGCGGATCACCACCGACGGCGACGGCCGCCCGAGCTATGCGGTCAGCCGCCTTGGCCGCGCGGTGATCGAGCCCTCACGCCTTGGCTTCATCCTGACCGACGCCCCCAAGCTGGAGCGCGGACTGGAACTGACGGTCCAGCCCGCCACGGACCATGACGACACCTGGGAGCAGCCCTGGGGCGAGCGACGCTTCATCCGCAACCACTACCGCGAACTTCGCGTCAGCTTCACCGAGCGCGCGGACCTGCGCCGGACCTTCGACGTGGTCTTCCGCGTCTACGACGACGGCCTGGGCTTCCGGTACGAGTTTCCTCGCCAGGACGCTCTGCCCACCGTCCGCATCGGATCGGAGCTGACAGAGTTCAACATCGCTGAGGATGGCGAGGCCTGGTGGATTCCGGCCTGGGAGTGGAACCGCGAGGAGTATCTTTATCACCGCACCCCGATCGAAGGCGCGGGTTCGACCCAGACGCCGATGACGATGCGACTGGACTCCGGCCTGCACGTCTCGATCCATGAAGCGGCATTGGTCGACTATTCCGGCATGAACCTTCGCCGGTCCGAGGGTCGCCGGTTCGTCGCGGACCTGACGCCCGGCCTTACCAATGCGGCGGTCGAACGCGAGGCCCCCTTCCCCACCCCGTGGCGAACCTTGCAGATCACCGACACGGCCGGAGCGCTGGTCGAATCCAGCCTGATCCTGAACCTGAACGAGCCCAATGCGCTCGGCGACGTCAGCTGGGTTCAGCCGATGAAGTACGTCGGTGTCTGGTGGGAAATGCACCTCGACACCAGAACCTGGGCCTCAGGTCCTCGACATGGCGCGACCAACGAGAACGTGCGCCGCCACATCGACTTCGCCGCGGAACACGGTTTCGGCGGCGTGTTGGTCGAGGGCTGGAACATCGGCTGGGACGGCAACTGGTTCGGTAACGGCTGGGACTATTCCTTCACTGAAAGCTATCCCGACTTCGACATCGAGGCCCTGTCGGCCTACGCGCGTGAGCGCGGCGTCCAGATCATCGGTCACCACGAGACAGGCGGGAACGCCTATCATTACGAGCAGCAGATGGAGGCCGGCTTCGACCTCTATGAGCGGCTCGGCATCCATGCGGTGAAGACCGGCTATGTCGCCGATGCCGGTGGAGCACGCGTGACCGGACCGGACGGCCAGCCGACCTTCGCCTGGCATGAGAGCCAGGCCATGGCCCGCCATCATCTGGCAGTCGTCACCGAAGCTGCCGAGCGGCAGATCGCTATCAACCCGCATGAGCCGATCAAGGACACGGGCCTGCGCCGCACCTATCCGAACTGGGTCACCCGCGAAGGCGCGCGTGGCATGGAGTTCAGCGCCTGGGGCCAGCCGGGCAATCCGCCAGAGCACGAGGTCAACCTGATCTTCACCCGCCTGCTGGCCGGGCCGATGGACTACACGCCCGGTATCTTCGGCATGGTGACGCGCAGCCCGGACGGTATTGCCACCACGTGGGCCAAGCAGCTGGCGCTGTATGTGACGATCTACAGCCCGCTGCAGATGGCGGCAGACCTGCTGGACAACTACCAGGCCAATCCGGGCCCCTTCCAGTTCATCAAGGACGTCGCCGTCGACTGGGACGAGACCCGCGTGCTGAACGGCGAGATCGGCGACTACGTCACCATTGCCCGACGTGAACGCGATGGCCGCGAGTGGTTCCTCGGGTCCATCACCGACGAACATCCCCGCGTCCTGTCTGCGGACCTGAGCTTCCTCGAGCCCGGCGTCCGCTATCGCGCCGAGATCTATCGCGACGGCCCCAACGCCGACTGGCGAGACGGCGACGGCCGCAGTCGCACCGACATCGTGATCGAGCAGCGCGAGGTCACCTCGGCCGAAACCCTGACCCTGGCGCTCGCGCCCGGCGGCGGGCAGGCCATCCGCTTCGTCCCACTTGGGAGGGCTCGCCGGTGATCACCATCACACCAGAAACCGTGAGCGCGACCGCAACCGCCCGACCGCGCCTGACGCGGCTGGCGATCTGGAACATGTGCGTCGGCTTTTTCGGCATCCAGATCGGCTTCGGCCTGCAGAACGCGAATACCAGCCGCATCTTCCAGACGCTGGGTGCCGAGGTCGATTCGCTCGCCATCCTCTGGATCGCCGCACCGCTGACCGGCCTGATCGTCCAGCCTATCATCGGCTACTTCAGCGACAAGACGTGGGGCCCACTCGGCCGCCGGCGTCCGTACTTCCTGTTCGGCGCCATCGCCACGACCATCGCCCTGATCTTCATGCCCAACGCCCCCGTCCTCTGGATGGCGGCGGCGACACTCTGGATCATGGACGCCGCTATCAATGTGACGATGGAGCCGTTCCGCGCCTTCGTCGGCGACAACCTGCCAGAGGAACAGCGGGCCACCGGCTATGCGATGCAGAGCTTCTTCATCGGCACGGGGGCGGTGTTCGCCTCCTGCCTGCCCTGGCTCTTGACCCAGTTCGGGGTCGCCAACACGGCGCCTGAGGGCATCGTGCCCGACAGTGTGCGCATCAGCTTCTATGTCGGGGCCGCCGCCATGTTGATGGCCGTGCTGTGGACCGTCTTTTCGACCAAGGAATACAGCCCGGAACAGATCGACGCCTTTGAAGGTGCACACCCTGTACCCATCGCCACCGAGGCGATGCGTCCGGCAGCGCGCTACCTGTCTGGCGGATTGGTGTGGCTGGCCGTCGGGGCCGTCGCCTTCCTGGCGGTCTGGTTCGTCCGTGACCAGGCCGCCGCGCTATCCGCCGACGTCGAGGACTGGAGAAAGGCTGTCGGCAAGGAATTGTACGTGCTGGCCGGCTTCGTCGCAGGGTTCGGCGTACTGCAGCTGCTGGTCGCGGCCTTCCGGCGCGCAGCGAAATCCAACGGCCTGACCGAGATCCTGGACGACATGTTCGGCATGCCCGAGACCATGCGGGGTTTGGCCGTGGTCCAGTTCTTCAGCTGGTTCGCCCTGTTCGCCATGTGGATCTACACCACTGCTGCCGTCACCGCTGTCCACTTCGGCTCCAGCGACACCACCTCTTCGGCCTACAACGAGGGCGCGGACTGGGTCGGCGTGCTGTTCGGCGTTTACAACGGGGTGGCGGCCCTGGTGGCATTCGGGCTGCCGATTCTCGCCCGCCGGATCGGCAAGCGTGGGGCCCATGCGGTAGCGCTGGCCATGGGGGGTCTCGGGCTTATCGGGATCTTCCTGATCCGCGATCCGCAGATGCTGTGGCTGCCGATGGTCGGGGTGGGCATCGCCTGGGCGTCGATCGTGTCGTTGCCCTACGCCATCCTGTCCAGCGCCGTCCCGGGCCGGAAGATGGGCATCTACATGGGGGTCTTCAACATCTTCATCGTGGTGCCCCAGCTGGTCGCCGCGACCTTGCTCGGCCTCATGCTCAACGCCCTGTTCCAGTCCCAGGCGATCTGGGCCCTCGTCGTCGGTGGGGTCAGCTTCTTCATCGCGGCGGCCATGTCGTTGCGCGTGCGGGAGGTGAAGACGTGAACCGGCGCGGGCTCATCGCCACGATCGCCGCCCTTCCCTTTGCCGGATCGGCACTGGCGCAGGCAGGCTCGGTCGCGGGAGGCCGGCTGGTCGAATACGAGGCCATGACCTCGGCCCATCTCGGGCCACGAAACGTCACCGTTTGGCTGCCGCCTGGCTATGACACAGGCTCGGAACGCCATCCGGTGCTGTACATGCACGACGGCCAGAACCTGTTCGATCCCGCGCGCGCGAACTTCGGCGAATGGGGCGTGGACGAGCATCTGGTCCGCCTGATCGAGACTGGTCAGGTCCGCGCCCCGATCGTCGTCGGCGTCTGGAACACGCCGCTGCGTCTGCGCGAATACGTCCCGGCCGACCTGATCGCGGCCCTGCCCACCGAGGTTCGTGACACCCTCCTGCCGATGTACGGCGGAGCGCCGCTATCCGACGCCTATCTGCGCTTCCTCGTCGAGGAGCTGAAGCCACGCATCGACGCTGAATATCGGACGCTGCCCGGTCGCGACGACACGTCAACGATGGGAAGCAGCATGGGCGGACTGATTTCTCTCTACGCCATGATGAAGCATCCCGACGTCTTCGGCGCGGCAGGATGCCTGTCGACCCATTGGCCTCTGCGGCTGGAGCGGCTGGAGGGCGATGCGCTGAACACCTGGCGCGAGGCCGTGGTGCAAGCGTGGTCCGACGTGATTCGGCGCGGCCTGCCCGATCCGGCGACCCATCGCCTCTACATGGACCGGGGAGACGAGACGCTGGACCAGTTCTACGCCTTCTTCCAGTCGAAGATCGACACGGTGATCCGCGATGTTGGCTGGGGTCCGGACCGGTTCAGGACACTGGTTTTCCCGACCGCCGAGCACAACGAGAGGAGCTGGAACAGCCGCCTCGACGTGCCCCTGACCTTCCTTCTTCCCGCTGCCTGAGAGTGACCGCCATGCGTAGACTGACCTCGATCCTCATGGCCGGATCGGCCTCCCTCGCGCTCGGCGCCTGCGCGTCCCTGCCCGACTGGATGCCCGGAGCCGCGGGCCAGAGACCGGGTGTCGCCGTCCAGGCCGTGGCCCCCGGCGCACCGGGCGAACAGCCGACCTGGGTGAACGCTGCCAAGACCGGCGTGGGGTCGTCCTACGAAGCCTATATCGACGGCCGCTACGGTCCCGGTGCCGCGACGGGCCCGGTGTCGCGCGTGTGGTTTTCCATCGCCGACGGTGTGCTGACCGAGACCATGTACGGCCTGATCCACGAGGCCCAGATCAAGCAGCTGCGTTTCGCCGTGGCGACGCCGACCGGGCTCGCGGTCGAGGGCACGGACACGACTTCACGTACCGAATACCTGCACACCGACACGCAGGGTCGCCCCCTGTCGCCCGCCTATCGCGTCACCACGACCGATCGGCAGGGTCGCTTTGAAATCGAGAAACGCATCTTTACCGACCCTGACGGACAGTCGCTGTTCCTGCGCGTCACCATCCGGGCGACCGGGAGAGCGGTCACTCCCCACCTTCTGCTGGAACCCCATATCGCGAACACGGGTGTGAATGATCGCGGGACGGCCACGGCCGATGCCTTGCATGCGTGGGAGGGGGGCACCCACCTGGTCCTACGCCCCAGCGCCCCGTTCGAGGCGACGACCGCGGGTTTCATGGGCACGTCCGATGCCATGACGGATCTGGCGGACGGCAGTCTGGATACTCTGTATGCCTCGACCGGTGAGGAGGGCGGCAACATCATGCTGGCCGGCGCACTGCCCGTCATCGAGGCGGGTCAGACCCTGACCCGCGATTTCGTCATCGGTTTCGGCAACAGCGAGGCTGCCGCCGAGGCGACCGCTGCCGCGACCATGGCGGCCGGTTTCGACACCGTGCTGGCGCGCTTCAACGGCGAGGGTTCGGCCGTCGGGTGGGAAGACTACATCGCCTCGCTGGACCAGCTGCCTCGCCTGGCCGCGCAATCCACTGACGGCGGCAACCTGGCCTACGCCTCAGCCCTGATGCTGAAGGTGCAGGAAGACCGGACCTATGCCGGGGCGCTGATCGCCAGCCTGTCCAACCCCTGGGGTGACACGGTGGACGCGACCAGCCCCTCGACGGGCTACAAGGCCGTGTGGCCGCGCGACTTCTATCAGGTGGCCATGGCCATGCTGGCGCTGGGCGATACCGAAACGCCGCTGGCCGCCTTCCGCTACCTGCCGCAGGTCCAGGTCGACACCGACACGCCGGGCAACACAGGAGCCACCGGCTGGTTCCTGCAGAAGACCTGGGTCGACGGCACCATCGAGTGGGTCGGTGTCCAGCTGGACCAGACCGCCATGCCGATCATGCTGGGCTGGCGGCTTTGGAAGGCGGGCCTCGTCTCGGATGCCGAGATGGCTCACATGTATGCGGACATGATCAAGCCCGCCGCTGATTTCCTCGTCGAGGGCGGGACCATCGGCCTGCTCTGGAACGACCGCACCATCACCCCGCCCTGGACCCAGCAAGAGCGCTGGGAGGAGCAGGAAGGCTATTCTCCGTCCACCACCGCCGCCGTGATCGCCGGTTTGGTCACCGCCGCCGAGATCGCCCAGGCCTCGGGCGACGCGGCCTCAGCCGAGCGGTATCTGGCGACCGCCGACGACTATGCGTCCAGGGTCGAGGCCCGAATGTTCACGACTGAGGGGTCGCTGGGGGATGGTGACTACTTTCTGCGCCTGTCCCGCAACCAGGATCCCAACGATCGTGGCACCCTGGGCGAGAACAACGGCCAGCCCGGCCTGCCCGAAGACCGCATCATCGACGGTGGGTTCCTGGAGTTGGTGCGCTACGGCGTGCGGCCCGCCGACGCCCCGTCGATCCTGGCCACCCTACCGGAGTACGACGATCAGGGCCGCGAGGACCGGTTGCGGGTCCGCTACGACCTGAACGGCTTTCCGGCCTTCCGCCGCTACGGCAACGACGGCTACGGCGAGAATGCCGATACGGGCGGCAACTATGGCGTCGGGGGCAATACACCGGGACAGCGCGGGAGGGTCTGGCCGTTCTTCACGGGCGAACGCGGGCACTATGAACTGGCGCGCGCGCTTCGTGCGGGTTCAAGTGACCTGACGGCGATCCGCAACACCTATGTGGCGGGAATGGAGAGCTTCGCCAACGACGGTCTGCTGCTGCCCGAACAGGTCTGGGATGGCGTTGGCAATAGAACGGTTCATGGCTACCAGCCGGGCCAGGGCACGAACTCAGCTACACCGCTGGCCTGGACACATGCCGAGTATATCAAGCTGCTGCGCTCACTCGCCGATCGCCAGGTCTGGGATCGATACGCTCCGGTGGCGGAGCGATACGGGCGCTAGGCAAAGGAGTCTCCCTCCCCACAAGGGGGAGGGAGAAGAGCGTCGTTAGAACGCCGCCTTGATGGTGGCGACGAAGCGGTCCTCGGCGATCGCGAGGCCGTCGATGTCGGTGTCGTGGTAGCGGACGTCCAGCGTCAGGTTGTCGGTCAGGGCGTAGGCCGCGCCGAGGTTCCAGGTGACGTAGTCGTCGGAGACGTCGAGCCATTGCTGACCGACCGCGCCAGAGAGGGTCCAGCCGGCGGGCGTCGCATAGGCACCGTTCAGCTCAAGATAGGTTGCCTCATCGTCCGCTCCGAAGAAGTCGGGCGAGACATAGAAGGCAACGCCAGCGGTCACCGGGCCAATGGCGCGCGATGCGGCCGCCTTGAACTCGACGTAGTCATAGTCGGCACCGCCCGGGGCGTTGCCATACAGGTAGCTGACCACGCCGAAATCGAGCGCATAGCCGCCGGCCTCGGTGCGGAAGCCGCCATAGAGGTCGACTTCCAGGTCGGTGTCGTCACCGAAATCGACGTTGGAGGCCCAGGCCCCGGCGTAGAAGGAGCCGTATGTCAGATCCACGCCACCGGAAATGGCGGGGTCTTCGAGTGACTGGCTCACGCCCCGGAAGACATAGTCTGTGCCGACCGCCGCGTTGAACGCGATGTCGACATCTTCTTGCGCCGAAGCGGCGAACGGCGTTGCGGAAAGAAGCGCGGCGGCCAGCGCGGCGCAGGTCGTGTGAAGTTTCATCTGGATGTCCCCTGGTTTCTTTTGTCCCGGCATTTTGAAGGCCACCGGGCACGAGGGAGGATCGCGCCCAGTGGTTACGTGAAGCTTAAGCTTTCTCCAACGCCTCTCCGTGAAGGGTCGTATCCAACCCTTCGTCTTCCTGGGCGTCGCTGACGCGCAGACCCGTGGTGAACTTGCAGATCACCAGGATGATGAAGGTCACGACCGCAGACCAGGCGATGGTCCAGGCCAGACCCATGGCCTGGGTCGGGATGTTGGCTCCTTCCGACAGGCTGTTCACCGCCGTGGTGGCGAACACGCCGGTCAGGATGGCCCCGAGAAGCCCGCCGGCACCGTGAATGCCGAAGGCGTCCAGACTGTCGTCATAGCGCAGCAGCTTCTTGAGCCACACCGAGGAGGCGTAGCAGACCGGTCCGGCGACCAGGCCGATGATCATCGCGCCCATGGGATCGACAAACCCGGCAGCCGGAGTGATGGCGACCAGGCCGGCAATCAGGCCAGACAGGACGCCGATCAGGCTGGGCTTACGCTTCTCAATGACCTCGACGATCTTCCAGGTCAGCGACGCGGCCATCGCGGCGACGATCGTGTTCAGCAGAGCCACCGAGGCAATGCTGTCCGCCGCCCAGGCCGAGCCGGCGTTGAAGCCGATCCAGCCAACCAGCAGCAGGGAGGCACCGATCATGGTCAGGACGGGGTTGTGGGCGTTCATGGCCTCGGTACCGTAGCCTTTGCGCGGCCCAAGGAAGAGGGCGCAGACCAGACCGGCCACCCCCGAGTTGACGTGCACGACCGCGCCGCCGGCGAAGTCCAGCACCCCGGCCGAACCCAGGAAACCACCGCCCCAGACCCAGTGGGCGATAGGGGCGTAAACGAAGATCGACCATAGCACGGTGAACAGCAGCAGACCCGAGTATTTGAGGCGCTCGGCGAACGCTCCGGTGACCAGGGCCGGCGTGATGATAGCAAACGTCAGCTGGTAGGCGACCCACAGATACTCGGGCAGGCCCGGTGCAAGGCTGTGAGCTGAGGTCATGGTGACGCCGTTCAGGAAGGCGGCCTGGGTGGAGCCGATGAAGGACTGCACCGTGTCGCCATCGAAACCGAGCATCGGCTGCCCGACACCAAACGCCAGGCTGTACCCGATGGCGAACCAGCACAGGGTGGAGACAGCGGCAACGCCAACCGACTGGGTGATTGTGGCGATCACGTTCTTGCGGCGAACCATCCCGCCGTAGAACAGCGCCAGGCCGGGAAGGGTCATCAGGAGCACCAGCGCCGTCGACGTCAGGATCCAGGACGTGGAGGCCTCGTTGAGCTCAAGCGGAGCCTGGTGGGCCAGGAGCGTCGACGCGGGAGCGGCCTCTTCCTCAGGCACAGCGGCCGCCTCGACGGCAGCAGCGGCCTCGGTGGTGGCAGCTTCGGCGGTCTCGGCCACAGCGCCCGCCGCAGCCGCCACGGGTTCGGCGGGCGCAGCGAACGCACCCCCGGCATAGAATAGTGCTGCGGTAAGCAGACAGAGGGCGATCGCCCCCGGAAGTCGATTTAGCAACTGCGACATGAGCATCCCCTCTTCGATCTCGCAGTTGCGAACTGTTTACCGCAATGGCGATCGACGCAAGGGGTTTATGGCGCTTTCGTGCAACTTTCGTGTGCCTTAGGCCTCACATCTTCACACGAAGAAAAGATTATTGCTCCGTTTTCTCGCTGCACTGCACAATGTCACTGTGTGACGAGCAGATGACGAAAGGGTTAACCCCGGATCAACCCCAGTGCATCTGAACCCGGTGCGAGGCCGCCCAGTGGATCGCCTTGATGGCGTCGATCACCGCCCCGGCCGCCGCGCGTGTGCCGAGTTCACCGCCCAGGTCGGCCGTAACCGCCCCGGCCGCCAGCACGGCTGCCACCGCAGCCTCGATGGACGAAGCCTCGTCTTCCAGATCCAGGCTGTGTCGCAGCATCATGGCCGCCGACAGGATGGTCCCGACCGGATTGGCCAGGTCCTGTCCCGCAATGTCCGGCGCAGAGCCGTGGATCGGCTCGAACAGACCCGGTCCCGACTCACCCAGCGACGCCGACGGCAACAGACCGATCGATCCGCCCAGCACGCTGATTTCGTCCGACAGGATGTCGCCGAACATGTTTTCGGTCAGGATGACGTCATACTCGCGCGGTTTGCGGATCAGATGCATGGCCATGGAGTCGACCAGGGCATGCTCCAGCGTCACCTGGGGGAATTCCTCGGCATGGATGCGGGTCACCACCTCGCGCCACAGGCGGCTGGTTTCCATGACATTGGCCTTGTCGACCGAGGTGACCTTGCCGCGCCGTTGCAGGGCCGTCTTGAAGGCGGCGCGCGCCACCCGCTCGATCTCGTGCACGGTGTAGATGCACAGGTCCGACGCCATATCGTCCGTGCGGGTCTTCTCACCGAAATAGACGCCACCTGTCAGCTCGCGGAAGACGATCAGATCGACACCCTCGACAATCTCCTTCTTCAGCGGCGATCGATGCGCCAGCACCGGCGAGACCTGAAGCGGGCGCAGGTTGGCGAACAGGCCCATGGCCTTGCGGATGCCCAGAAGGCCCTCTTCCGGTCGACGCTTGCCGCCATCCCATTGAGGTCCTCCGACTGCGCCCAGAAGCACGCCGTCAGCAGCCAGACAGGCGGCGGTCGTCTCGGGCGGCAGGGGGTCGCCCGTCGCGTTGATGGCGGCGCCACCGATCAGATGCTCCTGGAACTCGAAGTGATGGCCGTAGAAGTCGCCAATGACGCCCAGTACGGCGCGCGCGGCCGACGTGACCTCGGGGCCGACGCCGTCACCGGGCAGGAGGACAATGTTGAAGGTCCGGGCGGCAGGCATCAGGCAGGCTCCTTGGCGTGAGCGCATTCATAGGCTTCGACGGCGGGCAGGTGATTCTGCAGCCATCCGAGAGTGTCGACGCCGTCCAGCAGGCACTGGCGGGCGAAGGGTTCGACGGTGAAGGGCACTGGCGCATGGTTGCCGCGCCGCACTTCCTGCGTCTCCAGATCCAGCGTCACCGGCTGCTCGGGATGGGCGGCGAGGTCGTCCCAGACCGTTTGATCCACGACCACCGGCAGGAAGCCGTTCTTCAAGGCGTTCGATGAAAAGATGTCCGCAATCGAGGTCGAGATGACGGCCCGAAAGCCATAGTCGACCAATGCCCACGGCGCGTGCTCGCGCGACGAGCCGCAGCCGAAGTTGTCGCCAGCCAGCAAAATCCGGTGCTCGGCCGGATCGATCCGGTTCAGAACCGCCTCCGGTCTGGGCGTCCCGTCGGCCTCATAGCGCCAGTCGTGGAAGGCGTGACGGCCCAGCCCTTCCCGGCTGGTGGTCGTCAGGAAGCGGGCCGGGATGATCTGGTCCGTATCGATGTTGGACTGCGACAGGACCAGGACCTTCGAGGTCAAGGCGCGGAAGGGTTCAGGCATCGACCGCCTCCTCGAGGAACACGCGCGGGTCGGTCAGCACGCCCATGACAGCGCTGGCCGCTGCCGTCGCCGGACTGGCGAGGATGGTTCGGGCACCCTTGCCCTGACGCCCCTCAAAGTTCCGGTTGGAGGTCGAAACCGCCAACTGCCCCGGCCCTACGAAATCGCCGTTCATGGCGATGCACATGGAGCAGCCGGGGATCCGCCACTCGGCACCGGCTTCGGTGAAGACGGTGTGCAGTCCCTCCGCCTCGGCGTCGCGGCGCACGGCCTCCGAGCCCGGCACGACCAGCATGCGCACGCCCGGTTTGACCTTTCGGCCCCGCAACACCTGTGCGGCCGCGCGCAGATCGGGCAGGCGGCCGTTGGTGCAACTGCCGATGAAGACGACATCGACCGGCTGGTCCGTCGTCGCCCGCCCAGCCTCGAAGCCCATGTAGGCCAGTGCCTTGCGGTCGCTGTCCGAGGCTGGCTGAGGCACCGGTGCACCGATGGGAGCGCCCGCGTCCGGTGTCGTGCCGAACGTCGCCATGGGCCGGATCGCCGCGGCGTCGATCACGACTTCCGCATCGAACACCGCCCCCGGATCGCTCGCCAGCGTCAGCCAGTCGGCCGCCGCCCGATCGAACGCCTCGCCAACCGGCACATGGCGGCGACCTTTCAGCCAGGCGACGGTCTTCTGATCGGGCGCGATCATCCCGGCCCGTGCGCCCGCCTCGATCGACATGTTGCAGAGCGTCATGCGCCCTTCCATGTCCAGCGACCGCACCGCCTCACCCGCATATTCGATGACGAAACCCGTCCCGCCGCCGAAGCCCAACCGCGCGATGACGGCCAGCGCCACGTCCTTGCCCGACACGCCGGGCTGGAGCGCGCCGTCGACGGTCACCCGCATGGCCTTCGACTTCCTCTGGATCAGGCACTGGGTCGCCAGGACGTGTGCCACCTCCGAGGTGCCGATGCCGAAGGCCAGCGCGCCGAAGGCACCGTGCGTGGCCGTATGGCTGTCGCCGCAGACGACCGTCATGCCCGGCTGTGTCAGGCCGAGCTCCGGACCCATCACATGAACCACGCCCCGGTCGGCCGAGTCCCAGCCCGCGAGCGTGACCCCGTGACGGGCGCAGTTGGCCTCCAGGGCATGCACCTGGGCCTCGGCCTCAGGCGTGACGTAGGGCTTCAGGCCGTTCAAGCCCGCCGGCAGCGTGGGCGTCGAGTGGTCCAGCGTGGCAAACGTCCGGTCCGGACGGCGGACCGTCAGGCCCCGAGCCTCGATCTCGGTGAAGGCCTGGGGGCTGGTGACCTCATGGACCAGATGCAGGTCGATGTAGAGCACACCGGGCTTGTCGGTGGTCTCGGCAACGACGACGTGCTGGTCCCAGACCTTGTCGAAGAGGGTCCTAGGCGGCTGCATGCTCGCGCTCCCTCGGCTGGGTCGCCACGCAGATGGCCGTCAGTTCGGCATCGTTGATCTCGCCGATCTCGTCGGCCCGCGCCTTGAAGGCGGCGAAGGCGGCGGTCAGGTGAGTGCCGATCAGCGGATGGCCCAGCACCTCCGCGCGCTTGGCCACGGCGTGGCGGCCCGAGTGCTTGCCCAGCACGAAGAAACTGCCCTCGAAGCCTACATCCTGCGGCCGCATGATCTCGTAGGTGCGGGCGTCGGCGAACATGCCGTGCTGGTGGATGCCGGCCTCGTGGGCAAAGGCGTTGATGCCGACGATGGCCTTGTTCCGGACGACTGGAGAATGCGTGATCTCGCTCAGCAACCGGCTGGTCGACACCAGCTTGGTCGCGTCGATCCCCGTCGTGACCCCGAACCGTTCGGCCCGCACGCGCAGGGCCATGACAACCTCTTCCAAAGAGGCGTTGCCGGCCCGCTCGCCGATGCCGTTGATGGTCGATTCCACCTGCCGCGCCCCGCCCTCGATGGCCGCCAGGCTATTGGCGACGGCCAGGCCCAGGTCATTGTGACAGTGGGTCGAGAAGACGACGTCCGGATGCCGCGGCCGGATACGGGCGATCAGGAAGCGATACAGGTCGCGGATTTCCTCGGGCGTCGAATAGCCGACGGTGTCGGGAACGTTCAGCGTCCGTGCCCCGGCGTCGGCCACGGCCTCAAGCACCTCGGCCAGGAACTCCGGCTCGGTGCGGATGGCGTCCTCGGCCGAGAACTCGACGTCGTCGAACCTCGTGCGGGCGTATTCGACAGAGGCGATCGCCTGGGCCAGCACCTGGTCGGTGGTCATCCGCAGCTTGGCAGAGCGGTGGATGGGGCTGGTACCCAGGAAGATGTGGATGCGCCGCCGCTTCGTTCCCTTCAGCGCCCGCCAGGCCGCGTCAATGTCGGCCTCTGTGGAGCGGGACAGGGAACAGAAGGAGGGACCGTGGTCATCCTCCGCGACTTCGCCCACGACGGCGCGGATGCAGTCCTCGTCGCCGGGAGATGCGGCTGCAAAGCCTGCCTCCATGACGTCGACACCCAGCGCCTTCAGCTGGCGCGCCATGCGCACCTTGTCGCCGGGCGACATGGAGAAGCCCGGCGCCTGCTCGCCGTCGCGCATGGTCGTGTCGAAGACGACGACACGGTTCGGATCGGATACTCGAGGTTCGGAGGTCATGCCGCCGCCCCGGTCTGGAAGCCGTAGGTCGTGGCCTGGTAGCTCACGCGGGTGGCCCCGACCAGCTTGTCGATCTGGCGGCCCAGGTTGTCGGCGCTGCGCCCGGCGTCGCGCCCGCGCACCTGCATCTGGACACGACGGAACGCGCCTTCATCCGACAGCATCATGCCGTCGATATGAAACCCCCGCCGCTCAACCAGGCCGATGAGGCGCTGGAGAGAACCGTCGGCGCGGTCGATGGTGATCTGGATCGTGTCGGTCATCACATGTCGCTTTCGAAACGGCTTTCGCCGTGCATCATTTCGGCGTTGGACTTGCCCGGCGGCACCAGCGGCCAGACGTTTTCTTTCGGGTCGATCAGGACGTGCGCGAGGCAGGGGCCAGGCGCGTCCAGCAGGCGCTGGATCCCGGCGGAGACCTCCTCGCGCCGGCTAATTCGGAAGGCCTCGATGCCGAAGGCCTGGGCCACAGCGACGAAGTCGGGATTGTCCGACAGATCGACCTCGGAATAGTTCTCCTCGAAGAATAGCTCCTGCCATTGGCGCACCAAGCCGAGGCTAGAGTTGTCCAACAGCACGATCTTCAGGGCGACGCCGTAGCGGCGCAGCGTCGCGAGCTCCTGGATGTTCATCATGAAGCTGCCGTCGCCAGACACGGTGACGACGTGCGCCTCGGGGTTGGCCATCTTGGCCCCCAGACCGGCCGGCAGACCGTAGCCCATGGCACCCAGTCCCCCGGACGTCAGATGCGCCTCGGGCCGCGAGAACTCGCAGTGCTGGGCGACCCACATCTGGTGCTGACCGACGTCGCAGGCGGCCACGAAGCGGTCGCCGGCGGCCTTCGACAACTCGTTCAGCAGGGCCGGCGCATAGACGCCCTCGCCCGGCGCATCATAGCGGAAGGCATGCCGGCGCGCGGCGGCCGCCGAGCGGATGATCCACGGATCGATGGCCAGCGGGGCCTTGGTGACCCGCGCGGTCAGGGCCTCGATCCCGGCCTTCAAGTCGCCGATGACCGGCACGTGGGCGGCCCGCAGCTTGTTGATCTCGGCCGGATCGATGTCGAAGTGGATGACCCGGGCGTGGGGCGCGAAGGCGTTCAGCTTGCCGGTCGCACGGTCGTCGAAGCGCGCGCCCAGGACGATCAGCAGGTCGGCCTCCTGAACGGCCTCATTGGCCGCGCGCGTGCCATGCATCCCCAGCATGCCCAGGAAACCCGGCGCATGGGTCGGGATCGAACCGAGGGCATTCAGGGTCGAGACCGACGGGATGCCGGTTCGCTCGGCGAAGTCCCGCAGAGCCTGCGTGGCTCCTGCGATCTTCACACCGCCGCCGACGTAGATCAGCGGGCGCTCAGCGGCCCGGATGAACTGCTCGGCCTCGGCGATCGCGGCGTGGTCCAGAGGCTCCACAGCGTTGGGATAGTGAAAGCCATACTCGTCCGCCGCCATGCCGACCTGGACGTCCTTGGGCAGGTCGACCAGGACCGGGCCGGGGCGCCCCGAACGGGCGACGTGGAAAGCCTCCTCGATCACGGCGGGGATATCGGCGGGATCGCGCACGACCCAGCTGTGCTTCACAATCGGCAGGGTGACGCCCAGGATGTCGATCTCCTGGAAGGCGTCAGTGCCCATCAGGTGGGTCGCGACATTGCCAGTGATGCAGACCATCGGCACCGAGTCCATCATGGCATTGGCGATGCCGGTGACCAGGTTGGTCGCGCCCGGCCCCGAGGTCGCCATGCAGACCCCGACCTTGCCCGTGGTCCGGGCATAGGCGTCCGCTGCGAAAGCTGCGCCCTGTTCGTGCCGGACCAGAATGTGCTTCAGGCCCGAGCCGGTCAGGGCGTCATAGACCGGCATGATGGCGCCGCCCGGATAACCGAACACCACATCGACCCCCAGCCGTTCCAGCGTGCGGACGAGCAGCCGCGCACCGCTTTGCGGGGCGGCTGCTGGGGCTTCCTTGAAGGCGGTTGCGGCGGTCATCAGGGTCACTCGGTTACGCTTTCGGCTCAGGCGGCTTCGGCGGTCTTGGGCGCGTGCAGCCAGGCCATCCGCTCGCGCAGACTGGCTCCGACGGACTCGATCAGATGATCGCCATCGGCCTTGACCAGGGCGTCGTAGGCGCCCTTGCCCGCCTCGTTCTCGGCGATCCATTCGCGGGCGAACTGGCCCGACTGGATCTCGGACAGGATCTCCTTCATCCGCGCGCGGGTCTCGGCGTTGATGACGCGCGGCCCCGACGAGACAGAGCCCCACTTGGCCGTCTCGGAGATGAACTCGTTCATCTTGGTGACGCCGCCCTCGTAGAACAGGTCCACGATCAGCTTCAGCTCGTGCATGCACTCGAAGTAGGCGATCTCCGGCTGGTAACCGGCCTCCACCAGGGTAGTGAAGCCACCCATGACCAGCTCCTTGGCCCCGCCGCACAGGACGGCCTGTTCGCCGAACAGATCGGTCTCGGTCTCTTCCTTGAAGGTGGTTTCCAGCAGGCCGCCGGTCGCGCCGCCGATGCCCTTGGCGTATCCCATCGCACGGTCCCGGGCCTTGCCGGTCGCGTCCTGCTCGATCGCGAAAAGGGCGGGCACGCCCCGGCCGCGTGCATATTCGCGACGCACCAGATCGCCAGGTCCCTTGGGCGCGACCAGGATGACGTCCATGTCCTTCCGAGGCTGGACCCGGCCGTACAGGATCGAAAAGCCATGGGCGAACAGGATCGCCGCGCCCTTCTTGGCGTTGGGTTCGATCGTCTCCTTGTAGATCGCAGCCTGGGCCATGTCGGGCGTCAGGATGGCGATGATGTCCGCGCCCTTGACCGCATCGGCTGGTTCCGCCGTCGCGATGCCGTCGGCCTGGGCGTTCTTCCAGCCCTTGCCGTCGTGACGGACGCCCGCGATGACGTCGTGGCCGCTGTCCTTCAGGTTCCGGGCATGGGCGCGCCCTTGCGAGCCATAGCCGATGATGGCGATGCGCTGGCCGGTGATGGCACCGGGGCGGATGTCCGCGTTGGTATAGATTTGCATGGCTCAGGCTTCCTCGGTCTGACGGTTGTCCGCGCGGACCTGGGCAGGCGGCGGGTTGGGGATGGTGACGGCACCCTGGGCGGCCGAAGCCACCGTGGCGCGATACTTGGCGAAAACGCCGGTGGCGGCCTTCAGCGGCGGCTGGGCGTGACCCGCCCGGCGCGAGGTCAGGTCGGCGGCGACGTCGATCCTACGGTTGGTCACGTCGATGGTGATGCGGTCACCGTCGCGGATCAGGGCGATGGGTCCGCCCGCCGCTGCCTCCGGCGACACATGGCCGGCGACGAAGCCGTAGCTGGCACCCGAGAACCGGCCATCGGTGATCAGGGCGACGTCGTGGACGCCCCGGCCTTTCAAGGCGGCGGTGACCTGCAGCATCTCGCGCATGCCGGGGCCGCCCTGGGGTCCTTCGTAACGGATGACGATGACGTCGCCCTCGCCAACCGCTCCGTCCTGGACCGCGTGGAAGGCGTCTTCCTCGCTGTCGAACACGCAGGCGGGGCCTTCGAAGCGGTCGACCTTGTGGCCGGTCAGCTTGATGACGGCGCCGTCCGGGGCGACGTCGCCGTAGATCACGGCGTAGGACCCGCGCGGGCTGAACGGCTCGGCGATGGTGGAGACGACCTGCTGGCCCGGGGTGGCCTCAGCCTCGGTGGCCTCCGCGAACAGGCTCCGGCCCGAGACGGTCGGCGTGTTCGTGATCTTGCCGCTTTCAGCCAGCCGCTGGGTGACCAGACGCGTGCCGCCCGCCGCATACAGGTGGCTGGCCAGGAACCGTCCGCCCGGCTTCAGGTCGCAGATGACCGGCGTGGCCTCGCAGGCCGCGTTCATATCCTCGACGCCGAAGGCGATCCCGGCCTCGGCTGCGATGGCTGTCAGGTGCAGCACGGCGTTGGTCGATCCGCCCGAGGCCGAAACTGCCGCCGCCGCATTCTTCAGGCTGGCGCGGGTGATGTACTTGCGCGCCGTGTCGCCGGCGAAGACCCGCTCGACGATCAGGCGGCCACAGCGCTCTCCCTCCCCGGCCTTCGCCGGATCAACAGCGGGCACGTCGTTGGCGCCCATGGGCGACAGCCCCATGACCGACAGGGCCATGGCCATGGTGTTGGCCGTGAACTGGCCGCCACAGGCCCCGGCTCCTGGGCAGGCTGCGCTCTCGACGGCCTTCAGGCCTTCGTCATCCATGGCCCCGGCGCCGTGCGCGCCGATGGCCTCGAACACCTCCTGGATCGAGACCTCTCGGCCCCCGACGACGCCCGGCAGGATGGTGCCGCCGTAGTAGACCAGCCCAGGGATATCCATCCGGGCCAGGGCCATGGCTGCGGCCGGGATGGTCTTGTCGCAGCCGACGATGCAGACCACGCCGTCCAGCTGGTGGCCCTGGACCGCCAGCTCGATGGAGTCCGCCACGACCTCGCGGCTGATCAGCGAGGCCTTCATCCCGGGCGTGCCCATGGAGATGCCGTCGGTCACCACGATGGTGTTGAAGTCGACCGGATATCCGCCCGCGGCGCGGATGCCGGCGCGCACGTCACCCGCCAGCCGGTCCAGGTGCATGTTGCAGGGCGTGACCGAGGACCAGGTGTTGACCACCGCGATCATCGGCTTGTCGAAGTCGGCGTCCTGCATGCCCGCCGCGCGCAGATAACTGCGGGCTGCCGCGCGGTTCGGACCGCGCGTGACGACCGCGCTGCGGTGCCGGGGGCTGGAGGTGAAATCTTGCGTCGTCACGAAATCGGGTCCGGTGGCTTTTCCGGACCGCGCGCAACAAAAGACCCGCTTCCTTTCGGGAGCGGGTGGCTGCGGGCGATCCTGTTTTTGTGGGGTTCAGGTCGTCAGCGTCCACGCCGCTCCGGCGAGCAGCCCAAGAAGTACGCTGAGAATAAGAGTGTTCAGGGCGATCGAAACGATCTGGGCGCGCGCAGCGGCGACGGCGCGAGCCGTGCGGGCGTTCGGTGTCTGACGGGTCGAGTGGCTCACGGCCGGCTCCTTGTTACGAGCCCATAAGGCCAGACATCGCTGCGCCGCACAAGTCCGATTTGGAAGAATGTTCCAAAATGCAGCGCTGAAGGGTCTGCTGTGGCAATTTCGCCCCGGCAGGTCGATCAACCGTCGACGAGTTCCTGAAGCATGGGGGCGAGACGCGCCTTCATGCGGTCGCATTCTTCGGCCGACAGCTTCATTCCGCCGGAGAGATCGCGGCCAACCGCGATACCCATCAAGATGCCCGCGATGATGCGGGCGCGAATGGGGGCGTCGTCGCCACCCAGCCACTCGATGAAGGGCTGGTAGAAACCCTCGATCGCCTGCTGCTGGATGATCTCGGCCGCCTTGGGGGATCCGGCCGATTTCAGCATGATCAGAAGCCAGGCCAGGTCTTCGTCCTTGGCCGGCCCGTAAACCAGATCCTCGGCCATGCGCTCGCCGAAGGTCGCCCGGTCGCCGTCCATCAGTTCGTCGCCGTCACAATCGGCCAGAACAGCGCGGAAGAGCTCTTCCTTGGACCCGAAGTAGCGGGAGATCAGGGCCGGATCGACACCAACGTCGCGGGCGATGTCGCGCATGCCCACCTGTTCGTAGCTTTCGGCGGCAAACCGTTTCGCGGCCGCATCCAGGATGGCGGTGCGCGTGGCGGCGGCGTTGCGAGGCCTTGGACAAACGGCGGCGAAACCCAATGTGATCTCCCTCGGATGGCCCGAATCTGCGGCGTTCAGGTCCTGCCTTGCTGTTATCCCGATATGACTATGTCACCGACTGTTGACAAGCGTGGCGGTTCGTAACAACCACGTCAACGGTTGTTGACTTGTTCCCACCCCCTGGTCGAGGCGGCGACGCGCGTCGAGGTTCCGGTGGCGAACCTTTATCCCCGGATCACGCTGGGCGGTTCGCTCGGCGCGACAGCATTGGATGTCGCCGACCTGCGCGAGGAGGATAACTTCCGCTTCAGCCTGAGCCCACTCCTGACCTGGCCCTGCACCAACCCCGACGTCAGCCAGACGGGTCAGCCGGGCAGAGGCCGCAGCCGAACAAGTGCCGGCCAATCCGAAGCCCTGGTGGCGAGTTATCAGATTGCCCTGCTCAAGGCCTTGGCCGGAGCCCGGGAAAGCTGACCGCATCGCCCGGTAAGTGAGCATTTTTTGTGCGCTCAACGAGCGTTTTGTTACGCCCATAGAAAATCATTTGCGCTGACGGGTTCCGCCGTCGTTAAATGCTGCCATGCAGCAAAAGGGTCCTTCCGAGCCGCAAGGCTTCGTCGTTCAACCGCGCCGCCTGCCGAAGGCGGAGGCGTCCGTGCGCGTTCGCGATTTTGGCGAGATCATCGTCAAGCCGACGACTGAGGCGCTCGAAACACAGGCCGGGCGCTGTACCGACTGCGGGGTGCCGTTCTGTCAGAACGCCTGCCCGCTCCAGAACAACATCCCCGACTGGCTGAACCTCGCCGCTGAGGATGATCTGCGCGAGGCCTGGCGCGTGGCGTCCTCGACCTCGACCATGCCAGAGATTTGTGGTCGCATCTGCCCACAGGACCGTCTCTGCGAGGGGTCCTGCACCCTGAACCAGTCCGGCTGGGAGGCCGTGACCATCGGCTCGGTCGAGGCCTTCATCGGGGACACCGCGTTCGAGAACGGCTGGGTCGAGCCCATCCGACCGACGCATGAACGCGCTGAATCCGTCGGCATCGTGGGTGCCGGTCCGGCCGGGCTGGCCGCCGCCGACCGGCTGCGTGAGCAGGGCTACGCTGTCACCATCTACGACCGCCACGACCGGCCCGGCGGCCTGCTGATCTACGGCATCCCCGGCTTCAAGCTCGAGAAGCGGATCGTTCAGCGGCGCATCGACCGACTGATCGACGGTGGCGTGGTCTTCGTTACCGGCTGCGAGGTCGGGCGTGACGTGACCCTGGCCGAGTTGCGCGAACGGCACGACGCGGTTCTGCTGGCCTTCGGTGTCTATCAGGCGCGCGCCTTGCAGGTGCCAGGCGCGGGTCCCGGCGATACGGTCGCGGCTCTGGATTTCCTGATCCACCAGAACCGCCGCGACCTCGGCGATGCTGCAGGCGCGGACTGGCACACCGCCGAGGGCCGCGAGGTCGTCGTCGTCGGCGGCGGCGACACCGCCATGGACTGCGTCCGTACCGCCATCCGCCAGGGCGCGACGTCGGTCACCTGCCTCTATCGCCGCGACCGCGAGAACATGCCCGGCTCGGCCCGTGAAGTGGCCAACGCCGAGGAAGAGGGCGTCGTCTTCGAGTGGCTGGCCGCGCCCAAGGCCCTGATGTCCAGGGGCGAGACCGTCAACGCCGTGCGCGCCGCGCGCATGGCCCTGTCCGAGCCCGAATTCGGCAAGCGCCGGGAGATCGTGCCGGTCGCCGGTGCCGACTTCGACGTCAAGGCGGACATGGTGATCGAGGCCCTTGGCTTCGAGCCCGAGGCCTTCGCCGCCCACGACCCGGACCTGGCCCTCACCGACTGGGGCACGCTGAAGGTCGCGGGCCGCGGCAGCGCGACGAACCTGCCCGGCGTCTTCGCCGCAGGCGACGCCGTGCGCGGCGCCTCCCTCGTCGTCTGGGCCGTGAAGGACGGCCAGGACGCAGCCGCCGAGATCGACCGCTACCTGCGCGCCCGGACTCAAGAGGTGGCGGCATGACCTGGCTATCCCAATACGAAGCCGACCGAGCTCGTCTGATCGAGGCCCACGCTTACGATCCGTCGTCAGAACGCGACGCCTGCGGCGTGGGCCTGGTCGCCGCCATCGACGGCAAGCCGCGCCGCGAGGTGGTGGAACTCGCCATCAAGTCCTTGAAGAACGTCGCCCACCGGGGCGCGGTCGATCCCGATGGCCTGTCCGGCGACGGCGCGGGTCTGATGGTGGAGGCACCCCAGGCCTTCTTCGCCGAACAGGTCCGCACCATCGGCCAGGCGCTTAAGCCTGGGCTCATCGCCATCGGCCAGATCTTCCTGCCGCGCACAGACCTGGGCGCCCAGGACCGCGCCCGCGCCATCGTCGAGACCGAGGTACTCCGGGCCGGGTTCTATATCTACGGCTGGCGCCAGACGCCGATCGATCTGTCTGTCGTGGGCTCCAAGGCCGACGCGACACGGCCGGAGATCGAGCAGATCATGCTGGCCTGCCCGGCCGACCTGATTGAGGACGGCGAAGCTTTGGAGCGCGAGCTCTATCTGGTCCGTCGCCGTATAGAGAAGGCGATCACGGCCGAGGGCGTTCCAGGCTTCTACGTCTGTTCGCTGTCGTCGCGGTCCCTGATCTACAAGGGCATGGTGCGGGCCGAGCTGCTGGACCGGCTCTATCCCGACCTGCTGGATGCCCGGTTCGAGGCGGCCTACGCGATCTTTCACCAGCGCTATTCGACCAACACCTTCCCGGAATGGCGGCTGGCCCAGCCGTTCCGGATGCTGGCCCACAACGGCGAGATCAACACGCTTAAGGGCAACCTGAACTGGATGCGGAGCCACGAGATCCGCATGGCCGCCACGGCCTTCGCCGATCACGGCGATGACGTGAAGCCGGTCGTACAGGCGGGCGGCTCTGACTCGGCGTCACTCGACAATGTGTTCGAGGTTCTCGTCCGCGCCGGTCGTCCCGCCCCCATGGCCAAGGCCCTGTTGATCCCCGAGGCCTGGGCCAGGGACGAAGGGCTGATGAAGGCCGAGCATCGGGCGCTCTACGCCTACTGCAACGCGGTCATGGAACCATGGGATGGCCCGGCCGCCATCTGCGCCACCGACGGTCGCTGGATCGTCGCGGGCAAGGACCGGAACGGCCTGCGCCCACTTCGCGCCATGGAGACCCACGACGGCCTGTTGCTCGCAGGCTCTGAAGCGGGTCTGGCCGGCCTGCCCGAGAGCCGCATCAAGCGCCGCCTGCCCATCGGTCCAGGCCGCATGATCGTCGCCGACCTGAAGACCGGCGTCATCTTCGACGAGACCCAGGCCGTCGACGCCCTGGCCGCAGACCACCCCTATACGGAGTGGCTGGAAAACATGGTCGATCTGGAGCCCCTGATCGGCCCCGGACCGGAACCGCGCGCCGCCACCGGCGAGGCCCTGACGCGCCGCCAGATCGCCGCCGGCTACTCTCGCGAAGACCTGGACCTGCTGCTGGATCCCCTCATCAAGGACGGCAAGGAAGCGGTCGGATCGATGGGAGACGATACTCCGCCTGCGGTCCTGTCGGCCCTGCCACGACCGCTGGCCCACTACTTCCGCCAGAACTTCTCCCAGGTCACAAACCCGCCGATCGACCCCTTGCGCGAAGCCGGGGCCATGAGTCTGAAGACCCGGTTCAAGAACCTCGGCAACATCCTGGCCGAGGAAGAGGCCCAGACGAACGTCTTCGTGCTGGACAGCCCGGTCCTGACGACCGGCATGTATGAGCGGATGCTGGACGTTGTGGGAGCCGGTTCCACCGTCGTCATCGACTGTTCCTACCCGCTGCCGGGGCCGGGCGACCGCGCTGGCGCGGGTCTGCGCGCCGCGCTCGGCCGCATCCAGGCCGAGGCGCAAGCGGCCGTCGAGGGCGGGTCGGGGCTGGTCGTCCTGACCGACGAACGCGCGTCCGAGACCCGCATCACCATCCCGATGATCCTGGCGACAGCAGCGGTGCACAAGCGACTGACCGATACGGGACTGCGCAGTTTCGTCTCCATCGTCGTGCGTTCGGCCGAGGTGCTGGACCCCCATGGGTTTGCGGTGCTGGTCGGGGTGGGAGCGACCGCCGTCAACGCCTGGCTGACCCAGGAGATGTTCCAGGAACGGCTGGATCGGGGTGCCTATCCGGGGTTGAGCCTCCGCGACGCCTGCCTGAACTACAAGGCCGGCATCGAGGCCGGACTGATGAAGACGCTCGCCAGAAAGGGCATCAGCGTCATCTCCGCCTACCGCGGCGGCTGCGAGTTCGAGGTGCTCGGTCTGTCGCGCGCCGTCACGGCCGAGTTCTTCCCCGGTGCCCCATCGCGCATCTCCGGCATCGGTCTGGCCGGTCTGGAGAAGGCGGCCATGACCCGCCATGCGCTCGCCTGGACCGAGGCGACGCCAACTCCGGCGATGGGTGGCTTCTTCCGCATCCGCGCCAGCGGCGAGGCCCACGCCAACGATGCCCGCACGATTCACCTGCTACAGGACGCCTGCAATCGCGGAGACTATCGACGGTTCAAGCAGTATTCCGAGGCCGTCCGCGAACAGCCCGACCTGGCGCCGCGCGACCTGCTGGACTGGAAGGAGAGCCTGACCCCCGTCCCGATCCATGAGGTCGAGAGCGTGTCGGACATCCGCCGCCGCTTCCTGACCCCTGGCATGTCCCTGGGCGCACTCAGCCCCGAGGCTCACGGTGTGCTGAACGTGGCGATGAACCGCATCGGGGCGCGCAGTGTCTCGGGCGAGGGTGGCGAGGATCCGGACCGCTACGCCACCCGGCCTGACGGCGACAACATGAACTCGGCGGTCAAGCAGATCGCTTCGGGCCGCTTCGGCGTCACGGCCGAGTATCTGAACCAGTGCCGCGAGATCGAGATCAAGATCGCACAAGGAGCCAAGCCTGGCGAGGGCGGTCAGCTGCCCGGCTTCAAGGTCACCGAGTTCATCGCCCGGATGCGCCATTCGACGCCCGGAACCACCCTGATCTCGCCGCCGCCACACCACGACATCTATTCGATCGAGGACCTGGCCCAGCTCATCTACGACCTGAAGTCGATCAATCCGGACGCCCGGGTGACGGTGAAGCTCGTCAGCGCGTCGGGCATCGGTGCCATCGCCTCGGGCGTGGCCAAGGCCAAGGCCGACTGCATTCTGATTGCTGGCCACAATGGCGGCACCGGTGCCTCGCCCCAGTCCTCGATCAAGCACGCGGGCCTGCCTTGGGAGATCGGCCTGGCCGAGACCCACCAGGTGCTGAGCCTGAACAATCTTCGGAGCCACGTCGTCGTACGCGCCGACGGCGGCATGCGAACCGGGCGCGACATCGTCGTCGCCGCCATCCTGGGTGCTGAGGAGTTCAACATCGGCACGGCGTCCCTGATCGCCATGGGCTGCCTGATGGTGCGCCAGTGCCACTCCAACACCTGCCCGGTCGGCGTCTGTTCCCAGGACCCCCGCCTGCGCGAAAAGTTCACCGGCACAGCAGACAAGGTCGTGAACCTGTTCAGCTTCATCGCCGAAGAGGTGCGTGAGTATCTGGCCATGCTGGGCGCGCGGACGCTGGACGAGATCGTTGGCCGGACCGACCTGCTGCGCCAGATCCGCCGCGGCGGATCGCATCTGGATGACCTCGACCTTAATCCCCTGCTGGTCCGGGTCGAGGCGGCCGAGAAGAAGGCCTGGGCCGAGAAGGGCCGTGCCGAGGTGCCGCCGACGCTGGACGCCCGCATCCTGAATGACGCTTGGGCCTTCCTCGATCGCGGTCAGACGTCCGAACTCAGCTATCCGATCTCCAACGTCATGCGGACGATCGGCGCTGGCATCAGTTCTGCCATCGTGCGGCGCTGGGGCCCGACAGGTCCGACCGGCGTGCTGACGCTGAAGCTGGCGGGTTCGGCCGGTCAGTCGTTCGGGGCGTTCGGCGCGAAAGGTCTGAAGCTTGAGCTGACTGGAGAGGCCAACGACTATGTCGGCAAGGGGCTGTCCGGTGCCGACATCGTAGTCAAGCCCATCGAATGGCGCGACCATCAGCCCGCCATCGGCAACACGACGCTCTATGGCGCAACGTCGGGGCGGCTGTTTGTTGCGGGGTCAGCGGGGGAACGGTTCGCCGTGCGAAACTCGGGGGCCCAGGCGGTCGTCGAGGGCGCCGGCGCCCACGCCTGCGAATACATGACCGGGGGTCGAGTCGTAATCCTGGGACCAGTCGGCTGGAACCTGGCGGCAGGCATGTCGGGGGGCGAGTTGTTCGTGCTCGACGAAGCGGGGCGAACCGGGCTGGCGCTGAACGGTGATCTGGCGTCTTTCGCGCCGGTGACAGACGCGGCGGCGGCAAGGTTGAAGGCCATGATCGAAGCCCATCTGTCGGCGACGGGATCACCCCTGGCGCGCCGTCTTCTGGGGGCCTGGAGCGAGAGCCTGAAGCGGTTCGTTCGGATCGTGCCCACGCCCGTCGCCGAGGCAGAGCGCAAGCTTGACCACGGCGAAGCGGTCCCCGCATGATCCGTTCACCCGCATAGATCCTCTCAAGGCCTCCCCGCCGATGACGACGCCCGCCCTACTCGCCCACCAGGCGCCACTGGCTATCGATGGTGCGGCGACCGGATGGATCCTGGTCTCGACGGCGCTTGTGCTGATGATGACCCTGCCGGGCCTGGCGCTGTTCTACGGCGGCATGGTCAGGAAGAAGAACATCATCTCGACCATCGCCCATTCAGCGGCGTCCTTCATGGTCGTGACTGTGCTGTGGTTCGTTGTCGGCTACAGCTTGTCATTCGGTGTCTCCGGCGAGCCGACCAACGGCTTCATCGGCGGCTTTCAGGCCCTGTTCCTGAACGGCGTCACGATCGAGACGGCGCACAGTCTGGCCCCCGGCCTGCCGGAATACCTCTGGATCGCCTTTCAGCTGACGTTTGCCATCATCACCCCGGCCATCATCGCCGGGGCCTTCGCCGAACGCATGAAGTTCTCGGCCAGCGTGCTGTTCTTCGCTCTGTGGCATCTGATCGTCTACGCACCGATCTGCCATCAGGTCTGGGGCGGCGGCTGGCTCGGCGGCTGGGGCGTGCTCGATTTCGCGGGCGGGGCAGTGGTCCACGTCAATGCCGGTATCGCGGGCCTGGTCTGCGCGCTCGTACTCGGTCCGCGCCACGGCTTTGGACGGGACAACATGGCTCCGGCCAATCTGGCCTATGCCGCCATAGGCACGGGCCTGCTGTTCGTCGGATGGATCGGGTTCAACGCCGGCTCGGCCTGGGCCGCGGACGGGATTGCTGCAGTTGCGGCGCTGAACACCATCCTGGCCCCGGCAGCCGCCGCCTTCGGCTGGATGGTGGTGGAGTGGATCGACCAGAAACGGCCGACCTTGTTGGGACTCTTGTCGGGCCTCGTGGGCGGCCTCGTCGCCGTGACCCCTGCCGCCGGTTTCGTCGACCCCAAGGGTGCCTTCCTGATCGGACTGATCGGCGGTCCGGCCTGCTATGCGGGGGCGGTCTGGCTCAAGCGTGCGCTCAAATACGACGACAGCCTGGACGCCTTCGGCATCCACGGCGTGGGCGGCATCGTCGGCGCGGTGCTGACCGGCCTGCTCGCCAGCGCCTCAATCAACGCCCTGTCGGAGGGTGCGGACGTCATAAAGCAGATCCTTGGCCTTCTTGCCGTGATCGCCTGGAGCGCCGTGGGCACCTGGGTCTTATTGATGGTCTGCCGGTTCACGACCGGCCTGCGCGTCGACCGGGAAGGCGAGATCGAGGGGCTGGACTACTCCCAGCACGGCGAAACCATTCACTGAGCCCCGCTTCCTCCCGTCGCTCGCGCGCGAGCGACGGGAGGAGTCTGGCTGCCCTATTCGACCGCCCGGACGTTATCGTCGGAGTTCCGGTCGATCCACTTATTGTAGGGATCGACACCGGCGAAGCTCGGCTTCTGCGCCGTCGTGAAGCGGAAGGTCTGCACCCCCGTTCGCAGGGGACGCCGCTCGAACAATAGAACATCACGGGCGTCGAAGGCACCGTCGCCGGGCTCGGCCGAGAACAGTCCGATGTCGAACGTCTCGTTCAGCGGCGCTTCCGTTTCGGCGCCTTGCCCGTCGGCATAGAGCTTCTTCGCCTCAACGGTGATGGTAACATCCCATCGGCCATCCGAACGACGGGTCGCGGTCGTCTCATTGACCTTCACGTCATACAGGGTGATCCGTTCGAACAGGTCGGTGATCAGGGCCTGTTTGTCGGCCGGTGCAACGGCGCGAAGCGCGGCGATCAGGTCCAAGGAGCGCGGATAGGGTGCGCCCTGGAAGCCGAACCTCTGGATCAGGGTCCGCAGGGCCGCATTCACTCGATCCTCGCCGATCTGATCGGCTAGCAGATACATGACCGATCCGCCCTTCTGGTAGTGGATGTAGCCCTGGTTCTCGACGCGATAAAGCGGCAGCTCCTCAAGTCGTTCCGTGCCCCGGTCGCGCAGATAACGGTCCAGTTCGAACTTCAGGAACCGGCGGATCTGGTCGGCCCCATAGGTCTCCTTCATCACCATCAGCGCCGAGTATTGCGCCAGCGTCTCGGTCAGGGTCGTCGACCCTTGCGAGTCAGCGCTGACCACCTGGTGCGCCCACCACTGGTGCCCAAGCTCATGGGCAGTGATGTAGGTGACGTAGTCGATCTTCTCCGGGTCGCGGAAGTCGGCGATGAAGCCGAGCCCTTCGGAGTAGGGGATGGTGTTGGCAAAGGCCTGGGCAAACTGCGCATAGGCCGGGAACTCGATGATCCGCACCTGCCGGAACTGATACGGGCTGAAGTTGGCCTGGAAGTAGTCCAGCCCTGTCCTCAGAGCCGCGAGCATCCGCGGCACGTTCCGCTCATGTCCGGGCTGGTGGTAGACCGCCAGCTCAATCCCGTCGTGCACTTCGCGCTCGACCTCGTAGCGGGCCGACTGCACCGACAGGAAGTTCAGGATTGGGGCCTCGGTGACGAAACGGGCCGTCCGACGACCGTTCTGGGTCACATCTGACACCTTGTAACCCGGCGCGATCGGCGTCTGGTCCGCAACAGTGGTGATCGTGATGTCCGAACGGACCCAGTCGGCACCGACATAGTTCCGCCCCTGAGCCGACGTGTCCTCAAGCCTCGCCTGGCGCAGCTCGGCCGGCAGGCCGTACTTGCGCCGTGTGGTCCGGTCGCGAAGCAGGCCATCGCGGCTCATGCCGATGATCGGCGCGAACTCGGTGTTGTTCAGGAACGTGCCGTTATCCACGAGCCGGGTCGTGTTGCCGCTGTTGCGGAAACCTCGCTGCTCGAACACTGTCTCAAAACGGACTGTGCGCCGCTCGCCGGGTGCCATCGGAGTGGCGAAGCGATAGATGCGATAGTCGAACTCGGGCCACTCGCGGGCGAGAGACGCGCCTTCGACCTCCATCCGCGTGACCTGCAGGTCCGGCAGCCAACGGAGATGCATCTCGGACAGAGGCTCGCCCGTCCGGTTCTCGACGACATAGGTCCCATCCGTGACCAGACGCGGAGCGTGAGGGTCGAGGTCCATGACATAGGTCACGCTGACCGTTGACGGCTGGGGCGTATCCTCGAAGCGCAGCAGAGTCTTCTCGTAGTCGGCCTGGAGACGCTCCTGCTGGTCCGACGTCTGGTACTCGTTGAGCACATTGGTGTTGTAGAAGATGAATCCGCCAAGGCCGACGAAAGCCACTGCGGCGACCGCCATGATCGCGCCGGCGGGTCCCGCCAGTCGACGCGGCATGCGGCGCAGGCGCGGCAGAAGCCGGGTCTCCGTCCCGCGCCGCCACAAGGCGTAGGCGATGACCAGCAGGATGACCGCAAACGCGCTCCAGTAGGCGTCGATCCAGTTGGAGAAGGTCTGGAAGTCGCCGGTTCCGTTCATGTCGGACAGAGGCAAGCCGACCCCGCTGCCATAGCGGTAAAGGACATGGTCGAAGCCCAGGTTGCCGAGAACGATGGTGCTGACCAGATAGACCACCATGATCGCCCAACCGACGAACTTGTTCGGCGACAGGGCCTGCACAACGATCGCGAGCACCGCGATGAAGGCGAAGTTCAGCGTCCCGGGCAGCAGGAACCACAGAATGTACTTGCCGATCTCGTAGTCGACACCGCCCTTGTAGGTCTGGATGGCCATGCCGGTGAGCATTCCCACCACCAGGATCGACCCCAGAACCAGGATCAGCGACAGGGTCTTGGGAACCAGGAAGGTCCAGTCCGGTGACGGCGTGGCATCGATGATCTCGTGGGTGCGCCGCTCGCGGTCGCGCCAGACCAGCTCGCCCGCGTAATAGATCGCCACAATGATCGCCACCAGGCCGAAGGCCCCCGTCAGCAGCTCGATGACCAGGCGCGTCACCAGATAAACGGGCGCCCCATAGACCTCTCCGGCGAACAGCAGGGTGCCAACGCCCTGAAAGGCACCGAGAACCAGCAGCACGAGAAACGCCGGGCTCTTGAAGATCAGACCCATCTCAAAGCCGGTCCGGCGGCTCAACTGGGCCAAGCCCGAGGCGAAACCATAGGTGGGGACAGGAAGCGTCCTTCCCTGAGCTGTGGTCGCCGGAGCCTTCTCGGCCAGCGCGCGCAATTTGTCCTGCTTGGACGCCTTGGCCCCGCGCGCCGCCGGCCGATAAAGGAAGTAGGCGGCCGCCAGGAACACAAGCCCGACACCGGTCCAGAGCAGGCGATTGTAGAGGAAGACCCCTTCCAGCGCCGGGTTCAGAGTATTGCGCTCGATCGGCGTCCAGTAGCGCGTCACAAGACCGTAGGCAGAGGCTCCAAAGGGCTCCAGCCAGGCCAGGATATCCTCAAACTCCGGACGGGCCAGCGCTGACGTCAGGCTGATATAGAGGATGAAGACCGCGACCACGCCGACATAGGTCGCCATCATCGAACGGGTGACAGTCGCGAGCGCAAAGAACAGTGCTGAGGTCAGGAACACCCCCGGCAGGCCCATCACCAGGTAGGACCAGGCATAGTCGCCCGGCCGGAACGGTCCGATCGTTTCCTGGTCGACCCAGGGCATGAAGGTGCCGACGATGGTCCCGATCGAGACGCTGAGGAAGCAGAGCGCAACCGCTCCGAACGCCCCGACAAAGCGGCCGTACAGATAGTCGAACTTGGTCGCCTGGCTGGCCTGGATCATCGGGCCGAAGCCGGTCGTTGCATCTCGCGCCACGACGTTGGCCACGATGGCCGTGGTCGCCAGCATGAACAGGATGGCGAAGATGGTGTTCGCCTGCGCCAGCGCATAGGGCGCATTGACGTTCACATTGCCCCCACCCCCGATCGAGATATTGTCCGAGGCGGCAACGAGGCCGAAGCTGAACAGGGCGAAGACGATTCCAATGACCCAGAAGGCCGGCTGGCGCAGCTGGTAGCGGAATTCAAAGGCGGCGATCTTTGCGAACATGGTTCAGGCCGCCGCCTTGCGGGATGCCGACAGGGTCGAGAAGTAGACGTCTTCCAGTCCACCAGGGACCGGCTCAAAGCCTTCACCCGGACGGTCATCCGACAGCACGTGGATCACGGTCCGGCCCGCAAACAGTCGGGTCGAAATGACCTCGTGCTTGGCGCGGTGGTCCTCCAGCGCGTCCTTGTCGATCGTCTTTTTCCAAACCCGGCCGTTCAGGCGCTCCATCAGTTCAGCGGGTGCGCCTTCCAGCTGGATCTTGCCGCCGGCCAGCACCGCCATCCTGGGGCACAGGTCAGCGACGTCCTCGACGATGTGTGTCGACAGGATGATCACGACGTTGTCGGCGATCTCCGCCAGCAGGTTCAGGAAGCGGTTGCGCTCTTCCGGATCGAGGCCGGCCGTGGGCTCATCGACGATGATCAGCTTGGGTTTGCCGATGAGGGCCTGGGCGATGCCGAACCGCTGGCGCATGCCACCCGAAAATCCAGCCAGCGCTTTCTTCCGTACGGACCACAGGTTCACCTGATTCAGCAGGCTGTCGACCGTCTCCTTGCGTTCCCTGCCGCCGGCGATGCCCTTCAGCACCGCCATATGATCAAGCATGTCGTAGGCGGAAACGCGCGGATAGACGCCGAAGTCCTGAGGGAGATAGCCCAGGGTACGACGCAGCTTTTCGGGCTCGGCGATCGCGTCGATGCCGTCGAAATCGATGGAACCCGATGTCGGTGTCTGCAGGGTGGCGATCGAGCGCATCAGCGTCGACTTGCCCGCGCCGTTGGGCCCAAGAAGTCCGAACATTCCGGTCGGAACGTTGAGTGTCACGTCGTCCAGCGCTCGCGTGCCGTTGCCGTAAACGTGGACGAGATTCTTTACCGACAGCATCTGAAAGTCCCTTGCTAGGTCAAGGAGGCTTGTCACGGCCCACCGAGGGCGGCAAGTTACGAATGCGTCAGGAAATGGGCGCGCGGGTCATGAGGTACCGACGGCCGACCTCTTCGAAGGAATCCTCCCCGGTGCGACGGAAGGCCATGACGGCATTTCCATCGATCGTGAGGAGCTCGAAACCATCGACAGTCGCCCGCCAGGATTTCGCCTCCATGGCAGCCGCAAGGGTGCACCGCTCAGCCAGAACCGGGCGAACGCCGTCGATGATCAGGTTTGAGAGCGAAAGCTGACATCGCGCTCCACCTCCAACCTCAGAGACGGCCCAGACCCCGGCGACCTGGTCGACAGCGAGGGGACGTCCCTGCGGCTGTGAAGCAGCCGGCGGTGACGCACAGGCAGTCACGAGCAGAGCTCCGGTGAGCGCAGCGATCGTACGGAAAAGGGCATCGGCCATGGGCTCCTCCTCTTAGACCTTCTGCCGTGATCGCGGCGAGGACAAGGCGTCAGCTGCCCTTCATCTGTTGCCGGAAAGCGTGAAGAAGCGGCTCGGTATATCCGTTCGGCTGATCCTCCCCCTGTAAGACCAAAGCGCGCGCCGCCTGATAGGCTAGTGACCCCTCCGGGTTCGCAGCCATCGGCCGATAGAGCGGATCGCCCGCGTTCTGGGCATCCACCTTGGCGGCCATCCGTCGGAACGCGGCCTCGACCTGCTCGGCCGTACAGACGCCGTGCAGCAGCCAGTTCGCGATATGCTGGGATGAAATCCTCAACGTCGCCCGATCCTCCATCAGGCCGATGTCATGGATGTCTGGCACCTTGGAACACCCGACGCCCTGATCGATCCAGCGCACGACGTAGCCCAGAATGCCCTGGGCGTTGTTGTCGAGCTCGTCGGCGACGTCCTGCTCGGACCAGTTCGCTCCGTGAGCCAGAGGCGGCGTCAGCAGGTCCTCAAGACCCGGCGTCGGGCGTTGGGCCACGTCCTTCTGGACGGCGAAGACATCGACCGCATGGTAGTGCATGGCGTGCAGCGTCGCCGCCGTCGGGCTGGGCGTCCAAGCGGTGTTGGCTCCGGTCCTCGGGTGGCCGATCTTCTGCTCCAGCATGTCAGCCATGCGGTCGGGTGCCGCCCACATGCCCTTGCCGATCTGGGCCCGACCGGACAGGCCGCACGCCAGGCCAATGGCGACGTTCCTCGCCTCATAAGCCGCGATCCACTTCGAGGCCTTGATGTCGGCCTTCCTCACCACCGGCCCGGCCCGCATGGCTGTGTGAATCTCGTCGCCAGTCCGATCCAGGAAGCCGGTGTTGATGAAGACGATCCGGTCTTTCACCGCATGGATACAGGCCGCCAGGTTCGCCGAGGTACGCCGCTCCTCGTCCATCACCCCGACCTTGATCGAGTACCGCTCCAGCCCGAGAAGATCCTCTACGGCGTCGAACAGCCGGTTGGTGAACGCGGCTTCGTCCGGGCCATGCATCTTCGGCTTGACGATATAGATGGACCCAGCCGTCGAGTTCCTGAACCGGCCCAGCCCCCTCAGGTCACAGAGGCCGATCAGCGATGTCACGATGGCATCGAGGATACCCTCGAACGCCTCGGATCCATCGGGCAGGCGAACGGCCGGATTGGTCATCAGGTGGCCGACATTGCGAACGAACAACAGGGAGCGGCCCTTCAGCGTCCGGGTCGAGCCGTCATCGGCGGTGTAGGTCTTGTCGGCCTCCAGCGTCCGTTCCAGCGTGCGGCCACCCTTCTGGAAGCTGGCGCTCAGATCGCCCCTCATCAGTCCCAGCCAGTTACGATAAGCGGCCGTCTTGTCCGCCGCATCGACCGCCGCGACCGAGTCCTCCAGATCGCAGATGGTCGAAAGCGCCGACTCGAGGATCACATCCGCGATGCCTGCCGGGTCGGTCGCACCCACTGGGTGACCGCGGTCGAACACGACCTCGATGTGAAGGCCGTTGTGGCGATACAGCACGCCCTTTTCGGTGCGGCCGATGAACTGGTCCTGATGCTTCAGGGCGATGGCATGGGCGAAGCTCTCGTTCACGTCCGCCCACGACACTGTCTCCAGCGGCACCGCCTCGTCCAGGAAGGCCTTGGCCCGCGCCACAACCCGCGCGCCGCGTTCGACGTCGTATCCGCCCGGCGGCGGCAGGTCGCCGAGTGCATCGGTGCCGTAGAGCGCATCGTATAGGCTGCCCCAGCGCGCGTTGGCCGCGTTCAGGAGAAAGCGCGCGTTCAGGATCGGCACGACCAGCTGCGGGCCAGCCAGCCGCGCCAGTTCGTCGTCCACCCGCTCGGTGCCGATCTGAAATGGCGCGGGTTCGGGGACAAGGTAGCCGATCTCGCGCAGGAACCCTTCGGTCGCGGCGGCATCGTGGGGCTGCCCCTTGCGCGCCGCATACCATTCGTCGATCTGCGCCTGGAGCTCGTCGCGCCGTGCCAGCAGGCGCTGATTGTCTGGCGTGAACCGCGCGAAGATGTCTGCCACGCCTGACCAGAATGCGTCCGCCTCCAAGCCCAACCCCGGCAGGACCTCTGTTTCGATGAAGGTCGTCAGTTCGTCGGCGACCGACAGGCCGGCGCGGTCGATGTGGGTCATGATAGTCTCCGTCGAGCCCGACTGGGGAGGCGGCTCGTAACAATGCGTGATCGCACTAGAGCGGGCCGTGCGGGCCGAGGCAAGCGCCAGGTCTGCTGACACCGGTGGCAAGATGCGCGACCCCCGCCTAGTCTGGTGTTGTTTCGGCATGGAGGTGGCAATGCGGGTTCAGCGGCGGACGGTCATGGCAGGTTTGCTGCTCCCGACGTTGGCCGGCTTCACACGGGCAAACACCGAGCACCCCGTGGCCTCAACCACGCACGGCCCTGTGCGCGGTTATCGAGATGGCGCGATCCGCGTATTCAAGGGAATCCGATATGGCGCGGATACGGGCCCACGTCGTTTCCAGCCACCCTCCCCGCCCCATTCGTGGACCGAGCCTGCGGACACAGCCGCCTATGGTTCGGCCAGCCCCCAGGGCGGATCGGAGCCGAACCAGTCCGAGGACTGCCTGTTCCTGAACGTCTGGACGCCCGGCCTCGATGCCGAGCGGCGACCCGTCATGGTCTACATCCACGGCGGCGGGTACTCGACCGGCTCCGGCTCCAGTCCGCTCTACGACGGTACGCGCCTGGCAGGTCGAAACGACGTCGTGGTCGTCACCCTGAACCACCGTGTGAACCTGTTCGGCTACGCCTACCTCGCCCGCCTCGCCGGTCCGACCTTCGCCGACAGCGGCCAGGCGGGGCAGCTCGATCTGATCCTGGCGCTGCAGTGGGTGCGCGATAACATCTCAGCCTTCGGCGGCGACCCGTCGCGCGTCATGGTCTTTGGCCAGTCGGGCGGCGGGGCAAAGATCGCGACCCTGATGGCCACACCGTCCGCCGCCGGCTTGTTTCACCGCGCCGCGACCATGAGTGGCCAACAGGTCACCGCCTCCGGCCCGATGAACGCCACCCGCCGCGCAGCCGCCTGGCTCGACGCACTCGACCTGCCGCCTGATCGCGCTGCTGAGGCCGCGACCCTGCCCGTCGACCGCCTCCTCCGCGCCGCAGAGATCACCGACCCCGTCCTCAGCTACGGCTCGCTCTATTTCGGCCCGGTGCTCGACGACCGCACCCTGACGCGCCACCCGTTCTACCCGGACGCGCCTGCCCAATCGGCGGCCATCCCCATGATCATCGGCAATACCCGTGACGAGACCCGCGCCTTCCTCGGCGGCGATCCGGCCAATTACGCCCTGACATGGGACGAACTGCCCGGCCGGATGACGCTCGCCAACATGCGCATCGACGTGGCACCCGAAGGCGTCATAGCCGCCTATCGTGCGATGCACTCCGACTGGTCACCCAGCGACGTCTTCTTTGCCGCCACGACCGCCGCCCGGTCGTGGCGCGGTGCCATCATCGAGGCCGAGGCGCGCGCGGCGGCCGGAACGCCCGCCTTCGTCTACCAGCTGAACTGGACCAGTCCCATCGACGGCGGCCGTCGCGGGGCCATGCACACCGACGACATTCCGCTGGCGCTCGACACCGTCGCTGCGTCCGGCAGCCGCGCCCAGGGACCTCAGGCGCAACAGATGGCCGACATCCTGTCTGGTGCCTTCGTGTCGCTCGCGCGCACGGGCGATCCCAACCACCCGGGCCTGCCGACTTGGACGCCTTACGACCTGACCCGTCGACAGACGATGATCATGGACGTCCCGCCCCGCATAGAAGACGATCCACGGGGCGATCAACGGCGACTGTTCTCGCGCATCCCCTACGTTCAGCCGGGGACATGAGCCGACCTTCGCCTTGACTTCACCGTAATCGAAGCCCATTTGCCCGCCGTCGCACCCTTGCGGCCTCCGGCGTCTCCAGCGCGTGTGGGTCTTCACCCAAGACGAAGACCGCTCTGTAGAAGACGCAGGCTCCTCGAGCTTCATTCGCTGCCCGGACACGCGGGGCGGCGCCCGGTCAAGCCCTCGCCCCACCGGCGCGGGACTGGCGGCGCGCGGTCCTTTGGCGTCTCAGCCCGGCCGATGCGCGTCGCCGCATGCGAAAGACATCCGCTCCCATGAGCATCACCTTCGAATCCTTCGGCCTGAACAAGGCCCTGCTGACCGCCCTCGCCACCGAGGGCTATGTCACCCCCACCCCCATCCAGGCCCAGGCCATCCCCTCGGTCATGACCGGCAAGGATCTGCTGGGCATCGCCCAGACTGGCACCGGCAAGACCGCGGCCTTCGCCCTGCCGATCCTGAATCGCCTGGCCGAAAGCCGTACCGCGCCCCTGCCCCGCACGACGCGGGCCCTGATCCTGTCGCCGACGCGCGAGCTGGCCACACAGATCGCCGACAGCTTCAAGGCCTACGGCCGTCACCTCGGCTTCCGCGTCGCCGTCGTCTTCGGCGGCGTCAGCTACGGGCCCCAGGAACGTGCCCTGCAACAGGGCCTCGATGTGCTGGTCGCCACGCCCGGCCGTCTGCTGGATCACATGCAGCAGAAGACTCTGGACCTCTCGACCACCGAGATCTTCGTACTGGATGAGGCCGACCAGATGCTGGACCTCGGCTTCGTCAAGCCGATCCGTCAGGTCGTCGCCCGCCTGCCGCACCGTCGCCAGAACCTGTTCTTCTCGGCGACCATGCCGACCGAGATCGGCAAGCTGGCCGCGGACCTGCTCAAGGACCCGGTGCGCGTCCAGGTCACGCCCCAGTCGACCACGGTCGAGCGCATCAACCAGTCGGTGATCTGGGTCGAACAGGGCAGGAAGCGCGCCCTGCTCACCGAGATGTTCTCCGATCCCAACTACTCGCGCTGCCTGGTCTTCACCAAGACCAAGCACGGTGCCGACAAAGTCGCGGCCTATCTGGAGGCCGGCGGCGTCCAGGCCGGCGCCATCCACGGCAACAAGTCCCAGCCCCAGCGTGAGCGCACCCTCGCCGCGTTCAAGGCCGGCAAGCTGCGGGTGCTGGTCGCCACCGACATCGCCGCGCGCGGCATCGACGTCGACAACGTCTCCCACGTCGTGAACTTCGAGCTGCCCTTCGTGCCCGAGGCCTATGTTCACCGCATCGGTCGCACGGCGCGGGCGGGCAAGGACGGCTCGGCCGTCAGCTTCGTCGCCGGCGACGAGATGAAGCTGTTGCGCGACATCGAGAAGGTCACCCGCCAGAAGATCCCGGCCTCAGACCGCAGGAACGACGCCACGCTGGGTCGTCTGGACGCCTCCATCATGGCGGCCGGCGTCGGCAAGAAGGCCTCCATGCCCGACGACGGCCGTGACCAGCCGCAATCGCGCGGTCCTCGCAACCCGCGCCGCGAAGGCGTCAAGGCACCGCACGGCGGCCAGCCGCATCGCCAGCGCAAGGGCCATCGCGGCCAGGGCGGCGGCGATCGTGCCGTAGCGCCGGTCACGCCGTTCGATCCCCTGGCCGCAGATCGCAGCCGCAGCCGCGCGCCCCAGGCCGACGCCCGCCCGGCCGCGCAACCGGTGACGGAAGGCGAAATCCGCCGCCGTCCACGCCGCCGCCGCCCCTCCAACGGCGGCAAGGGTTTCGCCGCCCAGGGGTGAGGCGCCGGCGCTTGAGAGAACGCCGTTGTGATTGGTCGGCTCCTCTGGCAGGCATGACTGTAGCTGGCTAATCGCCGTCGGGGGACCGGGTGATGTTGATACTGGCGTTCGCAGCTCTGCTGATGTTCGTCGTCGGCTGCGCGGGTCTTGGTCGCCTGCTTCGTCCCGTGACTGGGCTCGCTGAGGAGGACATCCGTCCGGCTCTGCCACTTCTTGGGCTAGGGCTGGTTGTCTGGCTGACGCTGGTGCTCAACGTCGCAGGGCTTTTCTCGACCTGGGCGCTCCTGGCGGTCGTGGGGCTGGGCGTGACCATGGCGCTCGTCCCGCTTCTGCGATCCCGACCAGGCCTCACTCCCGCGATGCCAATGCTGTTGGCTCTGGTGGTCATCGCCGCGCCGCTCTTGGTCCTCATCTTCATCCCGCCGGAGATCAACGCCAACGACGACGGCCCGGCCTATCTCTTGTTTTCGGAGAAACTAGCCCGCTTAGGCGCATCAGGAGCCGAGCCGTTCAGCGAGCGACGGCTCTATGGCTTCGGCGGGCAGTTCGGCTTGATCGCTATCATCCGCGACTTGTTCGGAACCCGCTGGCTTTCCCTGTACGAGCCAGGTCTGGGCCTCGCCCTGCTCGGCGCCTGGCTCTTGCTTGCCCGGACAACCGCGCCGATGTCCCGGGTCGTTGCGGCGTCCGTCGTGTTCGGCGTCGCCTTCGTCTGGTTGACGATCACGGCCAAGCCCATCGCCAACCTCGCGCCCGCCGTTCTCTATGCCGCCGTGCTGTTTGGCGCGGTGCAGGCGTGGCTGAACTGCGCGTCCGACCCCGCCGGACAGACGGGCTGGTTTCGGCTGCTCGCCGTCTTCTGCGCCGTGGCCCTGACCCTTCGTCCCACAGCCGCCCCCTTCATCGCCCTGCTCGCCGCGTCGGCGGCGTTGCCGATCATCGCAGTTCGCGACTGGCGCAGTCTCGCCGTCGCTGGGGGGCTGGCGAGCGTCATCCTCGCTCCCGCCATGCTCGGGTCACTGCAGGCGTCCGGGACGCTGTTCTACCCCTTCCTCGGCAGCGGCGTTCACGTCGGTGGCGCGGTGGAGACGTCGTGGGTCGAGAGCCTTTCGACGTCCGCGCGGGCGGTGTGGACCTGGGCTCTGCTGGGCATGGGCGGGCTCGTCTGGTTGTGGCTGCGGAGGATCGGTCAGGCACCTGCGGGCGGCCTTATACTTCTGGGCGTTACGACCGCCGCCATCGGCCTGATCGCGGTCGCGACCGGCGGTCTCGCGCTCGACCGATATGCGTTTCCCGTGCTGTTCGCAGTGTTCGCTGCCTTGGTCTCGCGCCTTGAGCTGACGCCACAGACGTCCTTGCGGCTGCAGGTCTACGTCCGTCCGGCACTCGGTCTGATCGCGGCGGGATGTATCGGCGTCATGGCCATAGCCGCGCTGTCCCCCGCTCGGACAGCCATAGAAGGCGCAGCGCCAGCGGCGCTCAAAATGCGCTGGCGGCAGGCGGCCCTCGATCCCGCCATTGGTCCCGCGTATCGTCAAGCGCAGCAGCGGGTGACGGGGGGCGCGACCATTCTTGCCGTCCATCTGGCCCACGCCGATCAACTGGATGTCAGGCGCAACATTGTCCTCGCCGCTGACCAAGCCGCAACCGCGGGGCCGGCTCCCGGCTGGCCACAGGAGACGTCGCACAGCGGCCTTACGGCGTATCTGCGCGCCTCCGGGGTGGACTACATCGCCGTCTCCGACGGCTTGTTCGACCAGCTGGAGGGTGATGGAACGGCCTGGCAACGCCGGTTGAGCGCCTCGCGGTTGATGGCGCGGCTTCAGTTCATGCAGGCGATAGACGGCATCGATCCCGTCGCCAAGGGGCCGGGCTTTTCGATCTACGCCGTAGCAGACCTGACCTGATTGCCCGCACGATAAGAAAAGGCCCCGCGCGACGGGACGCGCGGGGCCTTGGCCGACTGAGCCCAGAGCAGGGGCAGGGATCAGCCGGCGTCCGGATTAACGGGCGTAATCGTGTGCGATCGCCCAGTCGAACCAGTTGTCGACCACAGTGCCGGTCAGCAGGATGCCGATGCCGCCGGTCAGGGTGGTCAGGACGGCGAACCACCAGGCCCAGCGGTGGATGGACTCCATCGTGGCGTTGAAGCCCATGGTCCAGCGCCAGAAGAGGGCACCCCGCTCGGCCGCGGTGCCGCGGTCGGTGATCTGCTCGACTTCACGCTCGGAGCCGTAGCGGGTCGTGGCCAGGATGGTCGCCCCGTGCATCGCGAAGAGCAGGGTCGAGCCATAGAGGAACACGATCGAGAGGGCGTGGAACGGATTGTAGAACAGGTTGCCGTAGGTGATCGAGAAGGCCCCGGTCCAGTCGAGGTGCGGGAAGATGCCGAACGGCACGGCTTCGGACCAGCTGCCCATCATGATCGGGCGGATGAAGCCCAGCACCAGGTACAGCCAGATCGCCGAGGCGAACGCCCAGGTCGTATGGGTGCCCAGGCCCAGGGCCTTGGCCCGCGTATAGCTGCGGATGCACCAGCTGATCAGCGACACCGTCAGGAAGAAGCCGGCGATCAGCCACCACCCGCCCTGGTCGAGCGGAGGCAGGATGTTGAGGCCCTGTTCGGGCGGCGGCGGATAGAGGCCCAGCCACAGCAGCTGGCGGACGAACTCGAACGGGTTCCAGTTCACCTGGGCCAGCATGTTCAGGCCGATGATCTCGAAGGCGAGGAACCCGGTCACCAGAGAGATCATGCCGGTCCAGCCCAGATAGACGGGACCGATCTGGGCGTTGCCGATACGGCCGATCCAGTGGACGAAGAAAGGCTTGCCGGTGCGCCACTCATCGCTGTCGGTCATCGGCGCGCCCATTTCGGCGTGCCCCCGGACCTGAACCTGGGTGAAGATGTTCTGATAGGCGTTCATTTCAGTCGCCCTCCCCTATTGCCAGATCGGCAGGTTGCGCCAGCCGTCCCACCATTCGGGCCAGCCCTTGTCCCAGAGGGGACCGCTTATGACGATGCAGATCGCGCTCCAGATCCCGGCCTGAAGCGCCAGGAACAGGCCGACCCGGTGAATGCCAAGGGTGCCGACCGAATAGCCGATGAAGTCGCGGAAGAAGGTGTCCTCGTGCTCGGGCTGCCGGACTTCCTTGCCGGGTCCAGGGTTGGCCGCGGCCAGAACCAGGGAGCCATGAAGCGCCAGCGCCATCGTCGTTGTGAAGAAGAAGGTCACAGCGATCATATGGGCGGGATTGTAGTGGAAGTTCAGGTACTGGTACCCGACGTTGGACACCCAATCGAGGTGGCTCCAGATGCCATACGGAAAGCCGTGCCCCCAGGCGCCCATAAGGAACGGCCGGATCACAACGAGGCTGACGTAGGCGAAGATAGCGACGCCAAAGGCGATGGGCACGTGCAGGCCGATGCCGAGTTTTCGGCAGATCTCGACCTCGCGAAGCGCCCAGGAGCAGAAGGCACCAATGGCGCAGATCGTCACCAGCTGCCAGATCCCACCTTCACGCAACGGTGCCAGCGAAAGACCGTAAGCGATATCAGGCGGATTGATCGAAATTAGCCAGGGGTTCCAGGTGTCGCCAAGCGACGCACCGTAAAAGATAAGGGCGGTCCCCAGCGCGGCGAAGAACGCCGTCGTTACGCCGAAGAAGCCGACATAGAACGGCCCCACCCAGAAATCGAACAGGTCACCGCCGATCAGGGTCCCACCCCTGATGCGGTATTTTCGCTCAAAACTCAGCAAGGCCATGACCGTCTCCTCGCCCGTGTCGCCGCATCCCGCGGTCTGGGCTTAAATGTCTCAGGGTCGCGTCGGACGGGTCGGATGACTCCGCCCCGTCCGCGCGCCGCATTTGCGGTTCCCGTCAGGGGGTGGCCGCAGCCGCCGCCGCTGCTCGTTCTGCGCCGTCGATCCAGTTGTACCGGGGCGAGCTGAGCAAGATGAAGTGGATCAGCAGAGCCAAGGTAAACAAGAAAACGGCCATCGCGACCAGTGCACGACGGGGATCGAAAAGAAGCCAAATTCTCCACATAACTGTGGTCCTCCATAGCCAGCGAGTGGCTTTGTTAGCGACGACAAGGTCTGAACCCTGCCGACTAGGTAGAGTGGAGCCTTAGGATGCGAACCAGGGCCGCCAGTACCAGACCAGCACGTGGGCCACGATCGCGATGAGCGTGAACCCAATGAAGCCTGTCATGAAGAGACCGTGGAACGCCTTGGCAACTTCAGGCGTAAGTCCGGTGGAGGACCCACCGGTTGTTTCAGGTAGATGAGACATCTCTCCTCCTTTCGTTGGAGCGGGTCGTCGGCCACGGGGAAGTCCCGTGGTCGTTTCCGGCGCCCGGACGGGCCGAACGACGGAACCGGCATCCGAGCCGGAAGGGGGATCGCGTCATGCGGCCCTCCCGCTCAGAACTATGGCGTTGGCGGCGAAGAGACGGTCCAGCGTAACCCTGTCCTCCCCAGCCTGGCGGGCGGCGCGCTCCGCAGCGTCTCTCAGGCGTTTGGCCGCCGAAATTCGCACGATGATGGGCTGGGCCGCGACGAGCTTTTCAAGTTCGTCGGCAGCGGCATCCTCCCAGGCGATCTCGGCGTGCGGCCGGGCCGGCGTCGCCTCGACAGCGTCCAGCTGCGACGCCAGGGGCAGGATGGCGAACAGGGCGTCGAACAGGGCGTTACAGACTTCCTGGATCAGGAAGGTGCAGCCCGCATAGCCCATGAAGGGCGTGCCGGTGTGCCTGCGGATCGCAGCGCCGGGGAAGGACGCGGGGACCCACACGCCCTGCGGACCGTGGCCGCCGCCACCGGCCTCGGCCAGGTAGATGCGCTCATTGATGCTGCCGAACAGGACCAGAGGTCTGGTCTCGCGCACCAGGTCGCGGATCGCGGCGTTGTCGGTCTTGCTTCCGGCCACGCGCGAAATGGCGAACTGGCAAGGCAGGCCGAGGTCGTCCTCGAGGAACTTGCGGACGCCGCGCGTGTAGGTCTCGTTGGCGACGATGCCAAAGCTGGCGGTGCCGAAGAAGTCCTGCGTGACCGAACGCCAGAGATCCCACAGCGGCTTGATCGTGGTGTGCTTCTCACGCTCGATGAAGGGCTCGGGGTCCAACCCCGTCAGACGACCGAGCTCGCGCAGGAACAGGGTCGTGGAGTCCAGCCCGATCGGTGCCTGGAGATAGGGCTTTTCGAGCGCTTCACACAGACCGCGCCCGAACTCCCGGTACAGGCAGATGTTGACCTCGGCGTCGGCGAGATTTCTCACGTCGGCCAGATGGCTGCCCAGCGGGAAGGTCATGTTGACCTCGGCCCCGATGCCTTCGACCAGGCGGCGGATTTCGGCGAGGTCCGAAGGCATGTTGAACACGCCGTACATCGGGCCGATCAGGTTGACGCGCGGCTTGTCGCCCTCGGCCCGATCGCGCGGACGCGGCATCTTCTTGGGCCCGAACTGGGTCCACAGCCAGGTCAGGGCACGATCGGCCGATTGCCACTGATCCTCGTCGATGGTGCGCGGCAGAAAGCGCTGGATGTTGGTGCCCTCGGGCGTCACCCCGCCGCCGATCATCTCGGCGATCGAGCCGGTCACCACGACACTGGGCAGATCCTTGTCGAGCGTCTTCCACGCCCGCTTCATGGCGCCTTCGGTGCCGTGACGGCCCAGTTCGTCCTCGCCCAACCCGGTGACGACGATGGGCAGTTCGTGCGGCGGCAGGCCATCGGTGTAGTGGAGCACGCTCGTGACCGGCAGGTTCTCGCAGCCCACCGGGCCGTCGATGATGACCTGCAGGCCCTTGATGGCGGTGAAGGCGTAGACGGCCCCCCAGTAGCCCCCGGCCCTGTCGTGATCGAGGATCAGCGTCATGTCCCGACGTGCTCCTCGGCCTTGGCCGCAGCCGCCATCTGCTTGGCGTAGCGGGCCTTGAACTCGGGACGGGCGACCGGCGTCTCGGACCAGATGCCGGAGGTGTCGCCGGAGCCGACGCCGTCGAAGAAGGCGCTCATCCGGTCGAAGCGCGCCTTGTTGGCGATGGCGGCGTTTATGACCTGGGCCAGCGACCCCGCGCCCGCCGGGCCCATCAAGGGCCGCGCCGAAATCAGGTTGGTGAAGTAGAGCGCCGGGATCGACATCGCCTTGGCGTGCTGCACCACCGGCGTGGTGCCGATGGCCAGATCCGGCTTGATGGCGTCGACCGCCGACAGGTCCTGCTCCAGCGAGGCGCGGTAGTTGACGGTGACGCCCTTGGACTCGAGCCACTCGCGATCAGGATCCGACCACCGGGTCTGCGGGCAGGCCGTGCCGACATAGTCGACCTCTGCCCCGCTCTCGATCAGCAGGCGGGCGACCAGCAGCTCGGAGCCCTCATAGCCAGAAACCGTGATCCGTCCCTTGATCGGGGTTGCGGCCAGTGCCGCGCCGATCGCGCCCAGCATGGCGTTCTTGACCGCGTCGATCTTGGCCTGTGGCACATCGCAGGCCTCGCCGATGGCCTGCAGCCACGCGGCCGTGCCGTCGCGGCCGACGGGTGCCGAGCCCACGACCTTGCGGCCTGCCGCCTCGAACTCGCGCACGCTGGCGGTGTAGAAGGGATGGATCGCCGCGACTGCCGCGCAATCCAGCGCCGCATAGAGCTCTCGCCACTCGCGCGTCGGCACGACCGGCCCGACCGCCAGACCCATGGGCTCCAGCATCCGGCCGATGATCATCGGATCGGCAGGGAACATCTCGCCCAGCAGGGTGATGGTCGGCTTGTCGGTCCTGTCCCTGGGTGCCGCGACTGGGCCGGCCTCGGCCTCCTTGCGGGCATAGTTCAGCATGGCTCCGGCCAGGACGTCCTTGGCCTCGGCGTGGGTCGGTATGCCGAAGCCCGGCACATCAATGCCGACGATACGGACGCCGTTGATTTCCTTGGGCAGCAGCTGCAGCGGAACGCCCGACGCGGTCGGCACGCACAGGTTTGTCACCACGATCGAGTCGTACAGCGCCGGGTCCGCCATCTGAAACACCGCGTCCCGGATGTCCTCGAACAGCTTGCCGGTGACCAGGCTCTCGGAGTTGAACGGCACGTATCCGACAGAGCGGCGCGCGCCGTAGAAATGGCTGGTGAAGGTCAGGCCATACACGCAGCAGGCGGACCCGCTGAGGATGGTCGCCGTACGGCGCATGCGCAGACCGACTCGCAAGGAGCCGAAGGCCGGGCACATCGACTGGGGCTGGTCGTGCGGCCCGACCGGATAGTCCGCGGCGTACTTGGCCAGGATCTCGGACTTGCCCGCGCGGGCGGCTGCCGCCTGCAGCTCTGCCTTGCCGCCATGGCAGCCGCCATCGACCGAGACGGGCTCGGGCATGGCCGTATCCATGCGGGCGGGACCGTCAGCCATCAACTACACCGCCTCGTCGTAGATGACTTCGAGCGATGCCTTGGGCACGTAGCTCGCGCCGCGCATGTCGCTCTGACTGGCGGGGACCAGCTGGATTTCGCCACCGACCTGATCAGGGCTGAACAGGCCGAGCAGGCCGTCCTGGGTCAGGGGCTTGGGATGCTGAGGAACGCTGTCGGTCACGGCCTGGGCCAGGCCCGCGAACAGGTCGCCCCACTCGCCGTCCGGCGTACCGATGATCTGGTAGTTGGCGGACTTGCGCCGGATGTCCTCATTGGCCGGGATCGAGGCCAGGACCGGGATGTCGACCGCCTTGGCAAAGGCCGCAGCCTCACCGGTGCCGTCATCCTTGTTGATGATCATGCCGGCGACGCCGACGTTGCCGCCGAGCTTCCTGAAGTATTCCACCGCCGAACAGACATTGTTGGCGACGTAGAGGGACTGCAGGTCGTTCGATCCTACGACGATGACCTTCTGGCACATGTCGCGGGCGATCGGCAGGCCGAAGCCCCCGCACACCACGTCGCCCAGGAAGTCGAGCAGGACGTAGTCGAAGCCCCAGTCGTGGAAGCCCAGTTTCTCCAGCAGTTCAAAGCCGTGGATGATGCCGCGTCCGCCACACCCGCGTCCGACCTCAGGCCCGCCCAGTTCCATCGCGAAGACACCGTCCCGCTGGAAGCAGACGTCCTCGATCCGGACTTCCTCGCCGGTCAGCTTCTTGGCCGCAGAGGTCTGGATGATGGTCGGACAGGACTTGCCGCCGAACAGCAGGGACGTCGTGTCGGACTTGGGATCACAGCCGATCAGCAAGACCCGCTTGCCCTGCTGGGCCATCATATAGCTGAGGTTCGACAGGGCGAAGGACTTGCCCGAACCACCCTTGCCGTAAATGGCGATGATCTGCGTTTCCTTCGTGACCTCGCCGGTGTGAACGGGCGGCGGCTCCTGCCTCGCTTCTTCACGGAGATGCTTGTGGGTGATCAACGTCACGGTCATGCGCAGTTCCTCCAGTCGAGGATCATCTTCAGGCAGGCAGGATCGCCGAACGCAGTCGGATAAGCGTCGTTGGCTTCGCTGGCCGCCATGCGGTGGGTGATGAGGCCGTCGAGGCTCAGCCGACCCGCCTCGACCAGGGCGGTGACGGCGACGACATCCTCAGGACGGAATTCTGCAGCGATGCGGAACCTGGCCTCGCGCATGAAGGCGGCCGGAAAGGCGAAGGACACCCGCGCTTCATAGAACCCGGCCAGGACGATCTCTCCGCTGCGCGCCAGACGCGCCACGAGGAAGTCCATCAGGTCTTCTGCGCCCGAGGCGTCGTAGATCGAGCGATAGTCCCAGCGATCATCCGCATCGGGGTGAATGGCCACGCCATGACGACGGACGGGATTGGTCTCCCAGACCGTCGGACGCTCGGCACCCATCGCTTCGGTCAGGCGCAGCAAAAGACGCCCGAGCGTTCCGTGACCGACGATCAGGTCCGGGGCGGTTCCGCCCTTGATGGCGTGATATGCGGTGGCCGCCAGCGACAACAGTACGCCCTCGTCACCCAACCCGTCGGGCAGTGCGACCGTGCGGGCCGCGGGCGCGATCAGCGTTCGCGCAGCACCGCCGAACAGGCCTCGCGCGTCGATGAAGTGAGAGGAACCGGGCACGAAAACCCGCTGACCAATGCGGTCCAGCGCGGCTTCTCCCGCGTCCACGATCTGGCCGACCGATTCGTATCCGGGGACCAGCGGATAGCCGAGGCCGGGGAAGTGCGGCATGCGCCCATCCCACAGAAGCCGCTCTGTCCCCGTCGAAATCCCGCTGACATTGACCTCGACGACCACGTCGTCAGGCCCGGCTGGCTTGAGGGCGAGCCGCCGCATCGCCAGGCGGCGGGGCTCCTCCATCACGACAGCCAGTGTGTCCATCTTTGCACCTCGGGAGGACGGGCCAAGATAGGCACCCTCCCGACTGTCAGCTTAGATTGACAGTTAGAGTTGTCAAACTTTGATTACACCTTGTTCTGTCAATTCCGCGCGACGATCAGGCTGGCGATCACCGGCATGCCCGTCCGGACGCGGCGAGCGTGGGCGAATCCCGCCTTTCGGCACATGGCGATGATTTCTCGGGCGGGTCGCGGCCGTCCGGATCCCATGGCCAGCAGGTACATTCCGAAATAGGCGTCGCCGACCCGCTCTGCCCCACGCTCCTGCGCCATCGGCTCTCCGATCAACAGCGTCCCACCGGGCGGCAGCGCCGCTCGCGCCGCCTTCAGAATCTCGAACGCGGGAGCATCGTCATGGTCATGCAGCACCCGGATCAGGCTGACCACGTCGGCCCCTTGCGGCAAGGGATCGCGAAAGACGTCCCCGCCAGCGGCGTGCAAGGCCAACCCCTCGGCCGCGAACCGCGAACGGGCCCGCTCTGCCACAGCGGGCAGATCGAACAGCATCCGGTCCAGTCCGGGGGCGCGGGCGGCGACGGCCCGCAGGAAGGTCCCCTCGCCGCCGCCGATGTCCAGCAGGCGACGATGCCGCCCGATCGGATATGCATCCAGAACCTGAGCCGCGACCATCGCTTGGCTGTCGGTCATCAACCCGGAATAGGCCTCTGCTTCGGTGGCATCCGGGGGCCCGCCTTCGGCATAGGTCCAGTAGCGGGCCAGCGTCCCGCCCCCCCCGCCCCGCCTGAGCAGCGCCATCGGATCGCCGAGATCGGCATAGAGCAGGGCATGGTGCCGGATCATCGCCGCCACACCGGGCGCTCCCAATAGCGCCGCGCCTTCGATGCCGAGCGCCCAGCGGTCCTCGCTTGCGGGCTCGGTCAGCTTGAGCGCCGCCGCCGCTCGCAGCAACCGCAGCGCGCCTTCGCGATCCAGCTCCAGCATCGTCTCGACAAGCGCGACCGTCATCGGCCCCTTGGCCAGCCGCTCGAGCAGGCCCGAGGTCACGCATGCATGCGCAATCTGCGAGTAGACGAACCCGACCGTCAGATCGAACAGCGCTCCCGCCTTCTGCCGGGCGATGGGCCGGGTCAGCGGAAACCTCGCCGCCCACCTCTGGAACGCGGGCGAACCGACCAGGCCGTTTCGCCACGCGCGCCATCGGTCGTTAAGTGTCATGGCTGGCCTGCCGACGTCCCTTGGTGTCAATCTAACTGGACACCTTTAGCGCCCCTCTCGCAAGACGCGAAGGGCGGGCAAGCTTCCGCGAACGGGTCGGCAACCGATTGTGCCGCATCGTGTTTGGTCGGCCTGCCCTAACCATGTGCTGGATGCCCAAGGCCCATACTGGCCTTGCACCAATGCCTTTCAGCGCAGCGGCTCAGATCGCCCATCATCCTTGTCTTGCTGCCCTTCCCCATGCCGCGCTCGCTGCGCTGCGGCCTCGCGATCGCGCTTCAGCGAGCGCCGGGTCGAGTACAGGTCCCAAACGGCCCAGCCCAGGAACAGGCCAAAGAACGCCACAATCTCAATGATGAAGAACTGTTGTCCACTCACCCCTGGGTCTCCTCGATCAGCCCATGTCTTCGCGCCACGTCCTCGACGATGGCCACGATCAGGTCCGGTCGTTCCTCGTGCGCGAGGTGACCCAACCCGGGCAGAGTTACGATCCGCGCCTCAGGTAAGGATGCAAGCACCTCCTGCGCGACCGAGGGCGGCACCGCCTGGTCCCGCGTGCCGACCACGAGCGTCAGCTCCGCGATCAGCTGAGGCAGGCTGCGCAGCACGTCAGAGATGTCCCAGCTGCCCATCATGCCGAGCGTCCCCGCCACATGGCCGGGCTTTCTCAGCAGGCGGCCGTAGAGCTCCACCCCGCGATCGTCGATGACGGACCCCGTTCCCCGGATCAGTCGCGCCACACGGGCGGGATCGCGCGCAGCCTGGGCGAACAGGTGGACCGCGAACGGATTGACGAACAGCCCCATCGCCAGCCCCCGGAACAACGGCGCGACAGGTCCGGCGAAGGGCTGGAGCGCGCCGTTGATCGCCACGATCGGCGCCTCGCCAAAGCGTCCGTCCAGCGACATGCGAAGGGCGATCGCCGCCCCGGCCGAATGGGCGACAACCAGGCTGGGACGGATCTGCAGCGTCTCCATCAGGACCGTGGTTCGTCGCGCCATGTCCCACAGAGACTGGCGATTGTCGCTTGGCATGGCGGTGAAGCCGTGGCCCGGCAGGTCGGGGGCCACCACGGTAAACCGCTCGGCCAGCATGGGCATGACGTCGCGCCAGCTGTGCGTCGCCGCTCCCGCCCCATGGAGCAGCAGCACAACCGGCCCCTGCCCCATCGTCTGCACATGCCAGGTCAGATCGCCTGCCGTGACGAACCGGCTGGCCTCACGGTTCGGCCAGTCCCGGCCCTCGACGGCCCAGTCCGGACGGTCACTCATGCTCAGGTGTCCAGCGACCGGACGAGGTCTCGCACCCGCTCGGCCTCGACATAGGGCAGAGCGGCGAAGGTCGCCCCCATGGCCTCGGCCAGCTTCGCCCCGTCACCACGTGGGCGGGGCGAGACGTCGATCAGGGCGGCCGACACGCCCGCAGCCCGGATCCGGCGGCAGGCTGTCAGAGCATCCTGCTCGGCACGCGTACGGAAGGCGCCGCCATCGAGCGCGATGTTCCCGCGCCCATCGGTCATGACCACCAGCAGGGGCGTGCGTCCCTTGGCCCGCTCGCCCAGCGCCAGCGCCGCCGCTGTCTCCAGTCCGGAGGCCAGGGGCGTCGTCCCGCCGCCCGCCAGTGCCGCCAACTCTCGCCTGGCCCGCGCCAACGACCGTGTCGGAGGCAGCAACACCTCCGCCGCCTCCTTGCGGAAGGCGACCAAGGCAACCTGGGTGCGCCGCACATAGGCCTCGGCCAGCAACAGCTCGACGGCACCCTTGGTCTCAGCCAGACGCTGCAGCGCCGCCGATCCCGAGGCGTCCACGACGAAGATCACGGTGGCCTCGGCCCTTTGCTCGAAGCGCCGGACGCGGAAATCGTCGCGTCGGACCCGCATGGCACCGCGCGCCTCACCAGGGCGAGCCCCGCGAAGCCTTTGCCAGGGGGCGGCAGCCTTCAAAGTCTCCACCAGATCCAGGGCCGACGCCCCGTCCGGCCGTCCCGGCCTCGATCCGATCCGCCGGCCGCGCTTGGCCGCGGGCAGCTTGGCTCCTGCGGGCCCGGAACGCGCGGGCGCGCCTCGCACCGTCTGGCCAGACGCTGACCAGAAGGCCTCCAGCCCTTCTGGCAGGGCCGAGCGCGCGGCCTCCAGCACAAGATCATCCAGAACCTCCGGCGTCCGGTCCGAACTCTCCGTGTCGTCTGCGCCTTCAGCCTCGGCAGGATCGGGCTCGGGCTGCTCTTGCGCGTCGTCCGGCACGGGCTCAGGCGGAAGACGCGTCGCTCTCGGGCTCAAGACCAGCCGCGCAGCGGTTGTCAGATCGTCGGACTCAATGGCGTCGCGGCCTTCCAAAGCCGCCAGCGCCGCAGCCGTCCGAAGTGTAAGCCGGGGGGCCCGCAGCGAGTGTACGCCCAGCGCCTCTGCCGCCGCGCAAACCGCATGGATGGCGGCCTCATCCGGCGCGGCGACCCCGGCCAGCGCCGCCTGGGCCTCGGCTATGTCGTCCGGCGTTGCGCTGATCGGCTCTGCGTCACGCCAGCCGACACCGTCCAGGTCGATGCGGAATGCCAGCCGCTCCAGCAGGGCCTCAGGCGGCTGCTCGTCATCCAGCCCCTCGTCCAGAGCCACCAGCACGAACCGCGTCAGCGCGCGCTCCGACGCACCGTCCCGTTCGATCCGCACGGCACCCTCGTCGATGGCTCCGGCCAGTCGCGCAGCGACCCCGCCTTCCAGACGCTCGGCCATCGGCGCGACCAGCACCCCACCGTCGGCCTCGACCAGAACCCCCTTCTGCAAGACCCGCGTCCCGGACCCCAGCGCCGCCGCCAAATCCAGCCCGCCCAGCAGCCGGTCGTCACCGATCCCGGGCGGCAGCCGCTTCCACGGCCTGTCCGGTGCCAGAAGTCCGCGCAGCCCGGTCAGCCAGGCGTCCCGCACCGGTCCCGGTCCGGCCCGTATCGCCGCTCCGCCCAGCCCCGGATCGACCGCCAGAAGTGCCGCGGCCAGCATGGCGTCGGCCCAGCGATCGCGGGTGTGCTCAGGAGAATTGGTCACCGGCTTTCCGTCCGGTTCGCGCCCCCAAAAGGAAGCGCCGGCGTCATGCGGCCAGCAGCTCGTCGATCGCCCGTTCGATCCGGCTGGTCCCCGCCTGCTCGTCCAGAGGACCACGCCGCAGCCGGTGTCTCAGGGCCATCGGCGCGATCCGCTTCAGGTCAGCCTCCGTGACGGTATCCCGGCTCTCGAAGGCCGCCACCGCCCGGGAGGCGCGCAACAGCGTCAACTCGCCCCGCAAACCATCGGCCCCGACCGCCATGCAGAGACGCGATCCGGCCTCCAGCACCGCGTCGGGCACGACCACGGCATCCAGCATGGCCTGAGCCGCCGCGACCTTCTTTCGAATGGTGGCGTCCTTGGCCTTCCAGGCTTTGGCGAAGCCGGCGGGATCGCGGTCGAAGGCGTCTCGCCGCTTCACCACCTCGATGCGTTCGGCCAGGGTCTCGGGCGTGCGGACCTCGACCGACAGGCCGAAGCGATCCAGCAACTGGGGTCGAAGTTCTCCCTCCTCCGGGTTGCCGGAGCCGACCAGGACGAACCGGGCGGGATGGCGGACCGACAGCCCCTCGCGCTCGACCACGTTCTCACCCGACTGGGCGACGTCGAGCAGCAGGTCGACCAGGTGATCCTCCAGAAGGTTCACTTCGTCGATGTAGAGGAAGCCGCGGTTGGCGCGGGCCAGCAGACCGGGCTCGAACGCCTTCTCGCCGAGCGTCAGAGCCTTTTCCAGATCCAGCGAGCCGACCACGCGATCCTCGGTGGCACCGAGGGGCAGATCGACGACCGGGGCGGGCATCTGTCCCGGTCCCTCATGGCGGCAGACGCCGACGCAGGCCGAGGACGGCGCATCGGGTTCGCAGTTGAAGCGGCACCCCTGAATTACCGGCAGCGCCGGCAGCAGGGCCGCGAGACCGCGCACAGCAGTGGTCTTGCCCGAGCCCCGGTCACCGAAGACCATGACGCCGCCGAGCGTCCGGTCCACCGCGGCAAGCAGAAGCGCCAGCTTCATGTCCGCCTGGCCGACGATGGCCGAGAAGGGAAAGACGAGGCGCATGAGTGTCCATTCAGTTTGACACTTACGGTCACACCATTGCGCGTCCGGGTCAACGCGTCGCGCCCGCCATGGAGCAGCGTCATTTGAGTTCGATGCCGGATTCTGACTATCGTGCCGTGTGGGCGCATGGCCCGGCGGAGGGCCCCATGGCCGGATCGACCGCAACGGGGTGGCGCTATCACCCCCAGAGGGACGCCCTTCTGGCCGAGGCCCACGCCAGGCCTTTCACGCCCCTGACCGGCCCGGCGCTGGTGACCCGCATCGCCACCCTGTCGGGGCAGGACGGCGAAGCCAGGGACCGCGATCACATGGCCGCGCTTTGCCGCCGCCTGGGCCAGCCCGAACCCGGACCGACCGCGCGCTGGGCGGTTGTGGATGGCGGCTCGTGGCGGCTGCGCTGGGAGCGCCACACCGAACTGTCCACCTGGACCGGCTTTCGCACGCCGACGGGCACGATCGCGTTTGAGGAGACCGCCTTCGACCTGGTGCCCCAGGACTGGCTGGCCGACTTCCCCGGAGACGTTCTTGTCGCCACCCGGCTGGAGGTGTGGCCCGCCGTCGATCCGGCCGCAGCGGCCGCCATGTTCGGTGTCGAGGTCGTCGGCTCGCGGATGGCCGATGACGCCGCCATCGCCTTCACGGATTTTCGCCCCGACGGGCGCGGGATGACACGGCTGTTGATGCTGGCGCACGCCGGCGATGCCTCCCAGACCGGGCGGTTGGTCCAGAGCCTGATCGAGATCGAGACCTATCGGCTGATGGCCCTGCTCGCCTTTCCGGTCGCCGGGCAGACCGGCCATGAGCTTTCGGCTATCGAGGCGCGGGCCGGCGAACTTGCCGAACGGCTGACTGAGGACGGCGACCCGGAGGCCGACCGCCTTCTGCTGGACCAACTGTCCGTCCTGGCCGGCGAGACGGAGGCCCTGATCGGCCGCACCGGCTTTCGCTTCGACGCCGCCGCCGCCTACCACCGCATCGTGCGCGAGCGGATCGACATGCTGCGCGAGACCCATATCAACGGCCTTCTGACGCTGGGCGAGTTCATGCAGCGGCGACTGGATCCCGCTATGCGCACCTGCGACGCCGTCGCCGAGCGCCAGCGCGCCGCCATCGGCCGAATCGCCCGCATGGCCCAGATGCTGAACACCCGCGTCGAGGTCGCCGCCGAGGCCACCAGCGCGGCCCTGCTGGCCTCCATGGACCGCCGGGCCGGGGCCGCGCTGAAGCTGCAGCAGACGGTCGAGGGCCTGTCGACCGTCGCCATCTCCTACTACGCCGTGGCCCTCCTGGGCTTTCCCCTCAAGGCCATGGAAGCCTCCATCGACGGGTTCAACGCGACCCTCGCCACGGGCCTGGCGGCACCGGTGGTGGTCGCCGGTGTCTGGTACTGGCTGCGGTCGTTCCGCAAGACGCTGACCGGTGATCACGGCTGATCCATTTTGTCGCGCCGTGGCAGGAACTTGACGCCGGCGGCGCAGTTGACAGGCCAACCGCCGGGTCTATGGTCCGCTCGAAAGTGTATTCCTAGGGAGGCTGCGGGTATGCGTAAGTTTGGTATCGCGGGTGTCGTTGCGGCGAGCGCCCTTCTCGGTCTGGCCGCCTGCTCGGGCGGTGGTGAAGACAAGGCTGAGGCCCCGGCCGCTGAGGCCCCCGCCGCGGAAGCGCCTGCCGCCGAAGCTCCGGCTGCTGAAGCTCCTGCCGCCGAACCGGCCGTTGCTCCGGCCGCTGCCGCCGGTGCCACCGTCACGCTCGCGGGTCTGACCGGCGACGCCGCTGCGGGCCAGCGCATCTTCGGCCAGTGCCGCACCTGCCACGTGGTCGAGCCGGGCGTGAACCGCGTCGGCCCGTCGCTGCACGGTATCGTTGGCCGCACCGCCGGCCAGGTTGCGGGCTACAGCTACTCGACCGCTAACGCCAACAGCGGCGTGACCTGGGACGAGCAGACCCTGTTCACCTACCTCGAAAACCCGCGCGGCTTCATGCCGGGCACCAAGATGGCCTTCGTCGGCCTGCGCGATCCGCAGCAGCGTGCCGACGTCATCGCCTATCTCAAGACCCAGGCCTGATCGTTCAGATCACCTGAAGACATGAAGGCCCCGGTGGAAACACCGGGGCCTTTTTCTATGGCCGGTCGGGCCTAGGCGCTCGTGGAAAGCCGCCGCTTCAGGTCCAGCAGGTGCAGCGGAAACGAGGCGAGCAGCGCCAGGCTGATCCACCACCAGTCGGCCCCGACCAAAGCCGCCCGGACACCCAGCAGGATGAAGACGCCGGGCCCGAGGACCAGCAGAGCCGGCCAGGGGCGCATGCGCCGCGTGCCGATCAGCCAGGCGGCTTCCAGGGCAATGACGACCAGCACCACGTCAACGGCGTGACCGCTGGCAAAGAAGGCCTGCATGGGATCAGGCCGGACGCAGGCCCAGCAGGTGCCCCATGTCCTTCAAGAAGATGCGGGCGTGGGCAGCCGGCTTCGCCTTCACCAGCTCCTTGTTCATATAGGCTTGCCAGGTCAGCTCCTTGATGTCGGGGTCGTCGCACAGACTGACGAACCGCTCGCGCCGCTTGTCGGAGCGGTACCAGAAGTGCTGCATGATCCCGAGCACCATGAAGACCTTGCCGTGGGCCTTCATGAAGTTCGACCGCGCGCTCTTCAGCAGTCGCGGATCGCGGTGAAGCAGCGCACCTTCCACCGCCTCGGCCGCCAGACGGCCGCACTCCATGGCATAGTAGATGCCTTCGCCCGACGCCGGAGCGACCACACCGGCGGCGTCGCCGGCGACGATCACATCGCGGCCGTTGTCCCAGCGCTTCAGGGGTTTGAGCGGAATGGGCGCACCCTCGGTTCGCACGGTCTCGCAGGCATCCAGACCCGTCTTCTTCCTCAGCGCCGAGGTGGCGGTCCGGAGCGAGAAGCCCTTCTGCATCGATCCGACCCCGATCGAGGCGGTGTCTCCGTGGGGGAAGATCCAAGCGTAGAAGTCGGGCGACAGTTGACCCTGGTACCAGACATCGCACCGCTGGGGCTCGAAGTCCGCCACCCCCCGGCTGGGGGCCTTGATGATCTCATGATAGGCAAAGACATAGCGCTGGCGATCGGCCCCCTTGATGGCCTGGGCCGCGACGCCCGACTTGGCGCCGTCTGCGCCGATGACCATGCGCGCCCGGACAGCCATGGGCGGGGCATCCTTGTCGGCACCCGGCGCGCGATAAAGCACCAGGGCCGATCCGTCAGCGTCGCGCTCCAGCGTCGTGAAGATTCCCGTGCGGCGCTGAGCCCCGGCCCGTTCGGCACGGACCCGCAGCCACTCGTCGAAGGCCTCGCGATTGACCATGCCGACATAGCCGCCCTCGATCGGCATGCGAACCTTCCGGTCCGATGGCGCGATCATCCGGGCTTCCTGGGCGCGGGCACAGATCAGGCTGTCGGGGATGTCGAAGTCCCGGATCAGCCGGGGCGGAATGGCCCCGCCGCAGGGCTTGATGCGGCCCTGGCGATCCAGCAGCAGGACGGTACGGCCCTGCTCGGCGAGATGGCGCGCCGCCGTGGCCCCGGACGGTCCGCCGCCCACAACGACGCAGTCAAAGGTTTCGGCGACAACGCCGAGTTCAGGCCTGGACATGACGGGCTCCAGAAAGGGCCGGACGAGCGGCAGGCGCTCCGATCCGGGACGCGATGATGGCCGAGGCCAGGAACAGTCCCGCCTCCAGCGCGAAGACCAGACCGAAAGCCGGGGCATCTGCGCCCATCAGCCCCCGACCGAGATCGACCCCGATAGCACCGAAGAAGCCTCCGGCGGCGAAGCCCAGGGCCTGGGCCGCGCCCCAGACGCCCATGCGGATCCCCTCGCGGGGTCCCTCGCCTTCACCGGCCAGACCCATCATCGAGCCGATGGCCGCGACGGCGAACATGCCGTTGAAAAAGCCCAGGCCGAACACGGTCGGCAGGATGGGCCAGCTGGGTCCGATCGCGGCCGCAGCGGCCAGAAGGCCAAGCATCCCGGCCGAACCGACGCAGCCCGCGATGGTCCAGCCGCGCATCCAGCCCCTGCCCCTGCCACCGATGAAGCCGCCAAGCGCCCCGACCAGCACCATGCCCAGAAGCACGCCCCCGTTCTGGATGCCCGACATCTGGGTCGACTGGCCGGGCGTCATGGCGAACACCAGACCGGCGAAGGGCTCAAGGATGAGCTCCTGGGTGCTGTAGGCCACCATGGAGACCAGCACGAAAACCGCGAACAGACGGGCCTTGGGATCGGCCAGCGTCTCCTTCAGGGCCTCACGGAATGGTGTGTTGGGCGCTGACACCATGACCTGTGCGGGGGCCGAAGGCTCCATGCGCCACACGGCCAGGAGTGTCACGACGAAGGCGATGAAGGCCACGCCCGAGGCCACCAGGGACAGCCTTGCCATCGAGAAGGGATCGAGCAGGCCGCCGCCGATCCCGGCGGTCAGGACGATGCCCACGATCATCATGATCCAGGTGATGGCCGCGGCCGCCGGGCGTCTCTGCGGCGCGACCCGGGTGGCCAGAAGCGCCAGGAGTGACGTCCCGGCCGCCCCGACGCCCGCGCCGATCATGGTGAAGGCGACGATGGCCAGCGCGATCCCGCCGATCGTCGATACCGCCATCAAGGCGGTGGCGTTTGTGGCCATCAGCGCACCGAGCGCCAGGGTCGCCATGCCGCCGATGATCCAGGGCGTGCGCATGCGCCCCTCGTCCGAGCCATGGCCCCAGCGCGGCCGCGACAGCTGCACCACATAGTGCCAGGCGACCAGGGCGGCCGGCAGGGCCACCGGCAGGGCGAGCTCTACCGCCATGACGCGGTTCAGCGTCGATGTCGTCAGCACCACGATGGATCCCAGCGCGCTCTGCACCAGACCCAGCCGGACGATGCCCAGCCACGAAAGGCCGCTTTCCTGGCCGCGTTCCATCATGATCCTCCCGACAGGCTCGAAACCGCGAAGGCCGAGACCATCATGCCGATGACGTACAAAGTGGTGCCCGTGGCGTTGTACCAGGGCGTCAGATCCTTCGGCCGGCCCAGCAGCCGAACCATGCAGCCGATCTGGGCCGCCAGAAGAACGCCGACCGCCAGGCCGTGCCAGGGTCGATCCCAGACCAGGAACAGCAAGAACACCACGACGACCTGGGGTGCCGCCATGGCGACGCAGGCGATGCGCGCGGCCCGGTCCTCGCCCAGGACCGCCGGCAAGGACCGAAGTCCCATGGCCCGATCCCCCTCCACGGCCTTGAAGTCATTCAGCACCATGATGCCGTAGGCACCGAGGCTGTAGAGCCCGGCGAGGATCAGCACGGGCAGACCCGGCAAGGCCCCTGCCATCACGGCGGCCCCTGTGAACCAGGTCAGCCCCTCATAGGACAGGGCGACGGCCAGCGGTCCGGCGACACCCGACACCTTGAGCCGCAGGGGCGGCGCGGAATAGGCCCAGGCCAGCACCAGCCCCAGGGCCGTCGCCGCCAGAACCCACGGTCCGGTCAGGGCGGCCACGACCAGCGACAGGCCCGTCCAGACGATGGCGATCCAGAGCCCCCAGCGCCCGGGAATACGTCCCGACGGAATGGGCCGATGGGGCTCGTTGATGGCATCGACGTGGCGGTCGAACCAGTCGTTGACGGCCTGGCTGGTGGCGCAGACGAGCGGGCCGGTCAGGGCGACGCCTGCGATCAGGAAAAGCCAGCGGCCCTCGAACGTGGCTCCGGACGAGATCACCCCGCACAGGAAAGCCCACATGGGCGGAAACCAGGTGATCGGCTTGAACAGCTCGAGCACAGCGGCCGGAGACGGCGCGGAAGGCGACGGCGCGGGAAGCGTCCTGTCCATATCCGACGGTAGGATTGGACAAGGTCAAGTGTCAACTTGATTGGACACTCGCCAGCAGAAAAGCAGGGCGTTGGAGTCTGGAAAAACAGACTCCACTTTCTCCAATTGCAACTGAGTCAGTTTCGGATAATGCATCCTTGCGCCGAGTTCTCGCAGGCCCGTTCGACGAGGCTAGCCGACGCCTGCGTCAGAATCGGTCGCAGATCAGTCGTCGAGATCGCCCAGGCCATAGCGGCGCAGCTTGGAGTAGAGACTCTGGCGGCTGAGACCCAGCACGTCCGCCGCCGAGGCGCGGTTGTCCTGGGTCAGGGTCAGCGCCGCCTCGATGCACATCTTTTCGATCAGATCGGTCGACTCGCGCACGATCTCCTTCATCGGCACCCGACCGATCAGCTGGGTCAGCTGCTCGACGGATCGCGCCGTCGCCCCGAGGCCCGCCGGGGTCGCGCTGTCGGTGACAGCCATGCGGCGTGAAACGTTGCGGATGCTGAAGCCATAGGTCGGCCGCACCTCATCGGGGACCACGACCGCAGACACCTCAACCTCTTCCGGGTCACCGAAGCCGGAACGGATCACGGTCGCGAAGTTGCGCAGCGACCCGTGCTCCTTCAGCTGGCCCATCATGATTTTCAGATCGATCTGCGGCCGGCCCAGGAAGCGGTCGAGCAGCAGGTGCAGAGCCTCTTCGCGGCTCGCCAGGTGGGTCAGCTCCAGGAAGGCCGGATTGGCGGTCAGGATGCGCAGGTCCGTGTCAGTGACCACAAAGGCATCCGGGATCCGCGCCAGAACCGCCGTCAGGGCGGCATTTGGATCAGCCACCGGAGCCAGGGCCTCGGGGGTCAACCGCACCAGAAGCGAGGCGGCCCGGTCATGACGATACAGCGAGGCCGACAGCAGGCAGGTCGCGCCACCCGTCAAGCGCACAGGCGAGCCTGCGCCGCCGGCCGCGCTGTTGGCGGAGGACAGCAGGTCCTCGGCGTCGGCGAAACTGGAGGCGTGCAAAAGAGTGGTGAAGGGCTGGCCGATGACGGCCGACGGGTCGCGTCCGGTCACCTTCTTGACCGCCGGGTTCGCTTCCCGAATGCGGCGGCTCGCGCCGTCGAGAATGAGAACGGCCTCCGAGGCGCTCTGAAACAGCAGACGGTATCTCTGTTCGGCCTGGCGCAGACGCAGGTAGTCGCGTTCGACCGATTGCTGCACCTGAAGCAGCCGTTGCTGCAGGATGGCGGAGGCCTGCAGGTCGCGACCGATGACGATGACCCGACCATCGTCCCCTGCGGACAGGGCGAAATAGCGAACAGGGATGTCGACGCCGTCATCAGAGGGATGATTGACCTGGCGCCAGCGCGACGCCTGACCACTGAAGGCGGCGTGGAGCATCTCGGCCACCTTGCCCTTGCTCTCGTCGGTGACCGTGTCGATCCAGGGCTGGTTCAGCCAGTCGCCAATGCCATGGCCCGCCAGATCGTCGCTCGACACAGAGACATCGCGGATCACGCCGTTGCGGTCGAGAATCAGGGCCACATCGCTGGCAGCGGCGACGAGTCCCGCCGCCGCATCTGCTCCTAGCCCGCCGAACGCCTGGTCAGGCTCTCGAAACGGGATGGCTGCCGGGGAGGGCGGCTGAATGCTCATCGGGGGGCATTATCGATCCGGCACCCCATCTTCAAGCAACCGTTTTCTGGCGCTGAAAGAGGGCATCGACGACGCGCACCGCATCGCGTGCATCGTCGGCCGTCTCGTCCGCGCCAACGAGGGCCACTCGCGACGGATCCACTTCGAAGGCGCGACCACCGACAATGACCTTGACCTCCCGGTTCAGAGAGGCCTCGCGCACGGAGGCGATCACGGGCGGCAGGACACCCAGCCAACGGTCGTTGGCCATGGAGAAGCCGATCAGGTCAAACCACTCCGAACTCACGGCATCGGCCAGATCGTCTGCCGAGGCGGACGGCATACAGACGGTGCGCCAGCCCGCGCGACGGAAGTATTCGACGACCATGACGAGACCGAAGGAGTGATGATCTCCGGGCGTGAGGGCGAACAAGGCCGTGCGCCCGTCGCCTCCGCCAGACTGAACATGCATGCGGTCAGCGAACTCATAGACGATCTGTTGCAGCCGGCAGAGGCCGACGGTCACGTCCGTGAAGCTGCATTCATCGGATTCCCACATCTCCCCCAGCCGTTTGGCTGCAGGCGACAGCAGATCAAAATAGATGGCCTCCATGCCAACGCCGCGCCGGGTCAGAAGATCCACGTGTTCGGTCAGCGTGCCGAGATCCGAGGTCAGGATCAGCCGAGAGAACCGGTCCAGCTCCGCTGCGCCGATCACCCCGGTCGTCATCGAGATGACATCGGGGTCCGAACCGTCGCGATGGGCCATTAACAGCCTGGGAATGATCTCGCCCTCAATCAGTTGGGCCAGGGTCAGAGGCGAGGGGTCGAAAATCAGCGACCGATCCGGCAGTCCGAGCGACACGACGTTGCTGTCGGTCTTCGGCGTCCGCGGACGGCTGGGCCGCCGTCCGGCGTCGCGGTGAGTGTCGGCCATCGATCCTCCTCCCCGGAGTTTCGTCCAACGTCAGGTGTGATCCCCACCCACCCGGCGATGCGTTCTCAAATTGTCCGACGGGGCTGTCGCCTCGCCGGGTCGTCTCGCATCCTGGGCCAGGTTCCGACCGATCGAAGGTCCGGATCCCAGCCTCGCGACGCACGCGCGTCTCTCAACTCACGGGAGACATTTCGCCCCCTGTTTCAAGCCAGAGTCAAGCCGCGAAAGCTCCACTGTGTCCATTTCAGTTTACGTCCAATCTATTTGACACTTATGGCCAGACGGACCTAGGCTGCGACATCGTCCCTATCTCGGGGCGACCGGAGTCGGTCGATGTCATCGAGCGTTTTCCACTCATCGGACGGGGAAAACCCCCGCCGTGACGCCAGCCTCGGGGGAGGCACCAGCCTGCTGGATCGGGGGGTTGGAGCCCTGTTCGACGCCCTCGTGGCCTGCCCCTGGACGGCACACACCGGCGATCATCGTCTGACGCTCAAGAGCCTGAGGGCCATGCGCGCCAGCCGGCCGCTTTACACGCCCGAGGAGCGCGCCCGGCGCGACTCCACGCCCTGGACCCTGGTTCAGGGAATCCTCGCCCCCATCCAGTTCATTGCCTTCGGCGTCAGCTTCGTTCTGGTGCTGAGATACCTGTGGACAGGTGATGGCGCGGCCGCCGCGACCGCGTCCATCCTGGTCAAGACCGCCCTGCTCTATCTGATCATGGTGACCGGCGCGGTGTGGGAGAAGGTCGTCTTCGGACGCTATCTCTTCGCTCCGGCCTTCTTCTGGGAAGACGTCTTCTCGATGGTCGTACTGGCGCTGCACACCGCCTATCTGGCCGCGGTTCTGACCGGCTGGGGTTCGCCCGGCGAGCAGATGGCGATCGCCCTCGCCGCCTATGCCACCTATGTGATCAACGCTGGCCAGTTCGTCTGGAAGCTGCGCCAGGCGCGGCTGGAGGGCGAGCGTACCGCCCAGTCGCCGCCGCAAGGCCTGCCCGCATGACGGCTCCGGCAGCCCTTCTCGACCGTTCCCCCGCGTCGGGGGGCTGCGCCGAATCCCCGGTCCTGCGCGAACGCGGCCAGCGCGAGGTCTTCTGCGGCCTGACCGGCATCGTCTGGCTGCATCGCAAGATGCAGGACGCCTTCTTCCTGGTCGTGGGCTCGCGAACCTGCGCCCACCTGATTCAGTCCGCAGCCGGGGTGATGATCTTCGCCGAGCCTCGCTTCGGCACGGCCATCATGGAGGAGAAGGATCTCGCCGGCCTGACCGATGCCAACGAGGAGCTGGACCGTGTGGTCGGCCGCCTGCTGGAGCGTCGCCCGGACATCAAGCTGCTGTTCCTGGTCGGCTCCTGCCCGTCCGAAGTCATCAAGCTGGACCTCGCGCGTGCCGCCGGACGTCTGAACGACATCCACGCCCCGCACACCCGGGTGCTGAACTATTCCGGCAGCGGTATCGAGACGACCTTCACCCAGGGCGAGGACGCCTGCCTGGCCGCGCTCGTGCCCCAGATGCCGACGCTGTCTGCAGCGGACCCGGCCCGTCTCCTGATCGTCGGCGCCCTGCCCGATGTGGTCGAGGACCAGTTCCGGCGCCTGTTCGCCCAGATGGGTATTCAGAACGTCGACGCCCTGCCCGCTCGCCGGATCGAGGATCTGCCGGGTGTGGGCCCCAATACACGCTTCCTGATGGCCCAGCCCTTCCTCGGCGACACGGCGCGTGCGCTGGAAGACCGGGGCGCGCAACGGCTGGAAGCCCTGTTCCCTTTCGGCGCAGAGGGCACGACCGACTGGCTTCATTCGGCAGCCAAGGCCTTCGGCGTCGACGAGATGCTGTTCCGCTCGGTGGTCGCGCCGGGTCGCGAACGCGCCGCCCGCGCCCTTGAGAGGTTCCGCCCGGCGCTGGACGGCAAGTCGATCTTTTTCTTCCCCGACAGCCAGCTGGAAATCCCGCTGGCGCGGTTCCTGTCGCGGGAGCTCGGCATGGTGCCGCTGGAAGTCGGCACGCCGTATCTGCACCGTCCCCATCTGTCGCGCGAACTGCCGCTGCTGCCCTCGGCCACGGTGCTGAGCGAGGGCCAGGACGTGGATCGCCAGCTGGATCGCTGCCGCGCCGTCCGGCCCGACCTGTCGGTCTGCGGTCTGGGTCTCGCCAATCCGCTGGAGATGGAAGGCCTGACGACCAAGTGGTCGATCGAGCTGGTCTTCTCGCCGGTCCACGGCTTCGACCAGGCCGCCGATCTGGCCGAGCTGTTCGCCCGGCCGATGAACCGCAAGGGCCGCCTGTCGCCCTCGATCCGGGGAGCCGCCTGATGCAGCTCACCGTCTGGACCTATGAAGGCCCTCCCCACGTCGGCGCGATGCGGATCGCGACGGCGATGTCAGGTTTGCATTACGTCCTGCACGCCCCCCAGGGCGACACCTACGCCGACCTGTTGTTCACGATGATCGAGCGGCGTGGGGCCCGGCCGCCTGTCACCTACACCACCTTCCAGGCGCGCGACCTGGGCACCGACACGGCCGAGCTGTTCAAGACCGCCGTCATGGACGCCCATGCGCGCTTCCAGCCCGAGGCGATGATCGTCGGAGCGTCATGCACGGCCGAGCTGATCCAGGACGACCCCGCCGGCATGGCGCTGGCCATCGGCCTGCCCATCCCGGTCATCCCTCTGGAGCTGCCCAGCTATCAGAAGAAGGAAAACTGGGGGGCCGCCGAGACCTTCCGCCAGCTGGTCCGCCACCTGGCGACGCCGGTGGAGCGGACGCCGATGGCGGGTCGCAAGCCCGTCTGCAACATCCTGGGCCCTACTGCCCTGGGCTTTCGCCATCGCGACGATGTGGTCGAGATCACGCGCCTGCTGGAACGTCTGGGCGTTCAGATCAACGTGACCGCGCCCCTTGGTGCCACGCCCTCGGACATCGGCCGCCTCGGCGCTGCCGACTTCAATGTCGTTCTCTATCCCGAGATCGCCGGAGAAGCCGCCAAGCAGCTCGAGAAGCAGTGCGGCCAGCCTTCGACCAAGACGGTTCCCATCGGCTATGGCGCGACCATCGACTTCATCAACGAGGTCTGTGCGCTCGGCGGCCTGGACCCGGCGCCCGTGCTGGACGGCGTCCCCTCGCGGATGCCCTGGTGGTCGCGCTCGGTGGACTCAACCTACCTGACAGGCAAGCGGGTCTTCGTCTTCGGGGACGGCACCCATGCCGTGGCGGCCGCCCGCGTGGCGTCAGAGGAGCTCGGCTTCGAGGTCGTCGGCCTGGGCTGTTACAATCGCGAGTTCGCACGCGAGGTCCGCGCCGCCGCAGCCGACCTGGGCCTGACCGCCCTGATCACCGACGACTATCTGGAGGTCGAGGCCGCCATCGCCGCGCTCCAGCCCGAACTGGTGCTGGGTTCGCAGATGGAGCGCCACATCGCCAAGCGGCTGCGCATTCCCTGCGCCGTCATCTCGGCGCCCTTCCACGTCCAGGACCACCCGGCCCGCTTCTCGCCCCAGATGGGGTTCGAGGGTGCCAACGTCCTGTTCGACACCTGGGTGCACCCGCTCGTCATGGGGCTGGAGGAGCACCTGCTGCACATGTTCCGCGACGACTTCGAGTTCTCGGACGAGGCCGGTGCCTCGCATCTGGGCGGACACGGGGCGGGCGCGGCGAAGACGACGGTTCCGGCCGCGACGGATGGCGTCGCATCGGCCGAGGTCGCCACGGTCTCTTCGGAGATCGTCTGGGCCGCCGACGCCGAGGCCGAGCTGAAGAAGATCCCCTTCTTCGTTCGCGGCAAGGCCAGAAAGAACACAGAACGCTTCGCCGCAGAGCACGGCCTGGCGACCATCGGGGTGGAGACGCTGTACGATGCGAAATCGCACTACAGCCGCTGACCGGCAGGGCCCGGCGGCCATGACGCCCGAGGTGCGCGTCTGCGTCGTCACGCTCGACAATCATCTGGCGGGCGCGCTGGCGAGCGCGGAGATGCGTCTGCGCTCCGAGATTCCCGGCCTGACCATCGACCTGCATGCGGCCTCGGACTGGGGCAGCAATCCCGCGGCGCTTGACGTCTGTCTGGCGGACATCGACCGGGCGGACATCGTCGTCGCCTCCATGCTGTTCGTGGACGATCACATCCAGATGGTCCTGCCGGCGCTGCGTGCCAGGGCCGAGCGCTGCGACGCCATGGTCTGCATGATGTCGGCGGCCGAAGTCGTTCGCCTGACCCGCATGGGCCCGTATCGCATGGACGGGTCCGACAAGGGTCCGCTGGCCCTGCTCAAGAAGCTGCGCGGCAAGTCGACGGCCGGAGCGCCTCCGGGTGCCCAGCAGATGGCCATGCTGCGCCGCCTGCCCAAGATCCTCGCCTTCATCCCGGGCACAGCCCAGGACGTGCGGGCCTACTTCCTGACACTGCAATACTGGCTGGCCGGCTCGACCGAGAACATGGTCGGCATGGTCCGGTACCTCGTTGATCGCTACGCCGATGGCGAGCGGCGGATCTATCGCGGCGCGGTCAAGGCCGCCGCCCCGATCGAGTATCCCGAGATCGGTGTCTACCACCCTGACATGGCTGGCCGCATGGCCGAGGCCTCGGCGGCCCTGCCCACTCCCAACGGCGCGAACGGGACCGTCGGCCTGATCGTCCTGCGCTCCTACGTCCTGGCCGACGACGCGGCTCACTACGACGGCGTGATCCGGGCCTTCGAGGCCAGGGGCATCCGCGTCGTGCCCGCCTTCGCCAATGGGCTGGACGCCCGCCCGGCGATGGAGAAGCTGTTCCTGAAGGACGGTCGCCCGACGGTGGACGCCATCGTCAACCTGACCGGTTTCTCGCTGGTCGGGGGCCCGGCCTACAACGACTCCGCCTCGGCGGCGGAGACGCTCGCCGACCTTGACGTCCCTTACATTGCCGCCCATCCGCTGGAGTTTCAGAGCTTCCAGCAGTGGAGCGCCGGCGATCGCGGCCTGCTGCCGCTCGAGGCCACCATGATGGTGGCCATCCCCGAGCTCGACGGCGGCGTCGCCCCCACCGTGTTCGGCGGCCGGACCGACGGCTCTGGCGAGCCCTGCACCGGGTGCCGGCGTCGCTGCACCTTCCCCGGCGCGGACGCCCGGGCCATGGTCGCCTGCCCCGAGCGCGCCGAGATGCTGGCGGCCCGCGTCTCGAAGATGATCGCCCTGGCCCGCGCCGAGCGCGCTGAGCGCCGGATCGCGGCGGTCCTGTTCAACTTTCCGCCCAACGCCGGCGCGGCCGGCACCGCAGCCCAGCTGTCGGTCTGGGAGAGCCTTTACCGGACCCTGATCCGCCTGTCGGCCGAAGGCTACACCGTCGAGGTTCCGGCCAGCGTCGAGGCACTGCGCGAGCGTCTGCTGGAAGGCAACGCCGCCCGGCTCGGCACGGACGGCAATGTCCATGTCCGCATCCCTGCCGATGACCACGTCCGCCGCGAAACCTGGTTGAAGGACATTGAAGCGGTCTGGGGCGCGGCCCCCGGCAAGTCGCTGACCAACGGGTCTGACCTGTTCGTCCTGGGTGCCCGGTTCGGCAACGTCTTCGTCGGCCTGCAACCGCCCTTCGGCATCGAGGGCGACCCGATGCGGCTGATGTTCGAGGGCAACTTCGCCCCGACCCACGCCTTCTCGGCCTTCTACCGCTGGATCCGCGAGGATTTCGCCGCCCACGCCGTGTTGCACTTCGGCACGCACGGGGCGCTGGAGTTCATGCCCGGCAAGCAGACGGCCCTGTCCGAAGCCTGCTGGCCCGACCGCCTGATCGGCGATCTGCCCAACCTCTATCTCTACGCCGCCAACAACCCGTCCGAAGGCATGATCGCCAAGCGGCGCTCGAACGCGACGCTGGTGTCCTACGTCACCCCGCCGATCTCGGACGCCGGTCTCTACAAGGGCCTGCTGGATCTGAAGGCCCTGGTCGAACGCTGGCGCGGAACGGATGCCGAGGCCGCGGCCGAGCGGTCCCAGCTGGTCCCCATGATCGTCGAGGCCGCGACGGACCTGAACCTGGACCTGATCGATGGCTCGGATGACGCCCGCATCGAGGCCCTGATCGGCACCCTGCAAGAGCTGGAGCAGACCCTCATCCCCAATGGCCTGCATGTGCTGGGACAGGCCTTTGGACCAGAGGAACGGGTCGATCTGCTGCTCGCCGTGGCTCGGGGCCGCGAGGGTTCCCAGCCCGGCCGGGAGGCCGTTCAGGCCATCGTCGACGGGGCCGATGCCCGCACCGCGCTTGGCATCAGCGGCCTGACCTCCGACGCGGCAGGGCTGGACCTTTTCCGCCATCTGCATGCGACCAACATCGCGCTGTCGACCAATCCCGAAATGGACGCCCTGATCGCGGCGCTGGACGGCGGCTATGTGAAACCGTCACCGGGTGGCGACCTGATCCGGACGCCGGAGATGCTGCCCACGGGCCGCAACATCCACGGGTTCGACCCTTTCCGCATTCCATCGGCCTTCGCTGTCGCCGACGGCCGTCGTCAGGCCGAGCGCCTGCTGGAGCGCCATCGTCAGGAGACCGGGGCACTTCCGGAATCGATGGCCATCGTGCTGTGGGGCACGGACAATCTGAAATCCGAAGGCGGTCCGATCGCCCAGGCTCTGGCGCTGATGGGCGCGCGTCCCCGTTTCGACGGCTATGGCCGCCTGATCGGAGCCGAGCTGATCCCGTTGGAAGGCCTCCGCCGTCCCCGGATCGACGTCATCGCCACCGTCTCGGGCATCTTCCGCGACCTGCTGCCCCTGCAGATGAAGATGCTGGCCGACGCGGCCTTCCTGGCCGCCACGGCAGATGAGCCGGTCGAGCAGAACTTCGTCCGCAAGCGCGCTCTGGAACATCAGGGCCGCCTCGGCTGCGATATGGAAACGGCGGCCTTGCGCGTCTTCTCCAACGCCGAGGGTGCCTATGGCGCCTCGGTCAACAGCCTGATCGACTCCGGGGCCTGGACCGAAGAGGGCGAGCTGGCCGATGCCTTCGAGGCCCGCAAGGGCTTCGCCTATGGCCGGAATGGCAAGCCAATGAAGCAGCCGGCGCTTCTGAACAGCGCCCTGTCCGGCATCGACCTGGCCTATCAGAACCTCGACTCTGTCGACCTCGGCGTCACCACCATCGACCACTACGTCGACACCCTGGGCGGTGTGGCCAAGTCGGCCGAGCGCGCACGGGGCAAGGCGACCGCCGTCTACATCGGTGATCAGACGCAGGGCGAAGGCAAGGTCCGCACCCTGTCCGAACAGGTCACGCTGGAAAGCCGGACCCGGGTCCTCAACCCGCGCTGGTTCGAGAGCCAGCTGAAGCATGGTGCCGAAGGCGTGCGCCAGATCGAGGCGCAGGTGACCAATACCCTCGGCTGGTCCGCCACGACCGGCGAGGTCCAGCCCTGGGTCTACCAGGAAATCTCCGAGACGTTCGTCCTGGACCCCGCCATGCGCGAGCGACTGGCGACCCTGAACCCCAAGGCCTCGGCCCGCATGGCCAACCGCCTGCTGGAAGCCTCGGACCGAGCCTACTGGGCGCCCGACGCCGCAACGCTTCAGGCGCTGCGCGACGCTGCCGATGATCTTGAAGACAGACTCGAGGGCCTGAGCCCCGCGGAGGCCGCATGAGCATTACCCTCGAAATGCCCCAGACGCTGAAGCGTCGTCCCGTCGATGGCGAGGGCTCCGTCCAGGTCCAGATGGACCCGCGGCTCAAGATCGACACCGCCAAGGTCTTCGCCGTCTATGGCAAAGGCGGCATCGGCAAGTCGACGACCTCGTCGAACCTGTCCGCCGCCTTCTCGCTGATGGGCAAGCGGGTGCTCCAGATCGGCTGCGACCCCAAGCATGACTCGACCTTCACCCTGACCAAGAAGCTGGTTCCGACCGTCATCGACGTGCTGGAGACGGTGGACTTCCACTCCGAGGAGTTGCGCCCCGAGGACTACGTCTATGAGGGCTTCAACGGGGTGCGCTGTGTCGAGGCGGGCGGCCCCCCGGCCGGCACCGGCTGCGGCGGCTATGTGGTCGGTCAGACGGTCAAGCTGCTGAAGGAACACCACCTTCTGGAAGACACCGATGTGGTGATCTTCGACGTGCTGGGTGACGTGGTCTGCGGCGGGTTCGCAGCACCGCTCCAGCACGCCGAACGGGCCCTGGTCGTCACCGCCAACGACTTCGACTCCATCTTCGCGATGAACCGCATCGTGGCGGCCATCAAGGCCAAGTCGAAGAACTACGAGGTGCGTCTGGGCGGCGTCATCGCCAACCGGAGCGCCGGCACCGACGAGATTGACCGCTTCAACGCCGCCATCGGCCTGAACCGCATCGCCCACTTCCCGGACCTGGACGAAATCCGTCGTTCGCGCCTGAAGAAGTCCGTCGTTTTCGAGATGGAAGGCTCGCCTGCTCTGGAGGCCGCCAAGGCGGAATACATGCGACTGGCCGCCTCGCTGTGGGTCGGCACGACGCCGATCGACGCCATGCCGATGAAGGATCGCGAGATCTTCGACTTCCTGGGGTTCGACTGAGATGAGCGCGACGGTCGAAGATCCTCAGAACTCCACCTGGGCGGCCTATCGCGGCCGGCTCCAGGACTACTTCGACCGCACCGCGCTCGACGCCTGGGCGCAGCTGACCAGTGACGCCCCGGTCTCGAAGGTCCGGGCGACGGTGCGTGCGGGCCGCGACGAGATGCGCAGCCTGCTCCTGTCCTGGCTGCCCTCCGATCTGACCGGCCTTCGCATTCTGGACGCCGGATGCGGCACCGGGGCCCTCGCCGTAGAGGCTGCGCGGCGCGGCGCGAACGTCGTCGCCATCGACGTCTCGGCCAGCCTGATCGACATCGCCCGCGAACGGGCCCCGAACGATCTGGCCGGCAGCATCGACTGGCAGGCGGGCGACATGATGCAGCCCGAGCTCGGCCAGTTCGATCACGTCGTGGCGATGGACAGCCTGATCCATTATCCGACCCGCGAGATCGAGGACGTGGTGGCGGCACTGAGCTACCGCACGCGCGGTTCGATGGTCTTCACCGTCACGCCCCGGACGCCCGCGCTGATGCTGATGCTCATGGCAGGCAAGCTGTTCCCGCGCGCCGACCGCGCCCCGGCCATTGCTCCCGCCGACATCGACATCCTTGCGCGTCGACTGTCGGGGCTGCCCGGTCGGCAGTTGACCCGCACGCGGCGGGTCTCGGCCGGTTTCTACACCTCCCAGGCCCTGGAGCTCGTGCGCCGATGACCGACCTGCGGCAGAAAGCAGACGCCAACCGGGCCGCCTTCGCGCGGATCGTGGCCGCCTGCCTGCCGTTCGCCGACGCGGCCACGACCGAACTGCCCCTGTCGCGACTGCTGCGTCTCTCGCTGTTCCAGGTCTCGGTCGGCATGACCACTGTGCTTCTGACCGGCACCCTGAACCGGGTGATGATCGTCGAGCTCAACGTCCCGGCCGTCCTGGTTGCAACCATGGTCGCCCTGCCCTTCCTGTTCGCGCCTTTCCGGGCGCTGATCGGGCATCGGTCCGACACCCACCGCTCCCACCTGGGCTGGCGGCGCGGGCCCTACATCTGGTTCGGCTCGCTGCTGCAGTTCGGCGGCCTCGCCATCATGCCTTTCGCCCTGCTGATCCTTGGTGGTCTCGGCACCGGCCCGGAGTGGATCGGGCTCGTCGCGGCCATGGTCGCCTTCCTGCTGGTCGGCGCGGGCATCCACACGGTGCAGACCGCCGGTCTGGCGCTGGCCAACGACCTGGCCCCCGAGCACGCGCGGCCCCGGGTCGTGGCCCTGCTCTATGTCATGCTGCTGGTCGGCATGCTGATCTCGGGCATCCTGATGGGTCTGATCCTGGCCGACTTCCAGGAGCTCAAGCTGATCAGCGTGGTCCAGGGCGCGGCCGTCCTCGCCATCTTGCTCAACATGATCGCCCTGTGGAAGCAGGAGGCCCAGGACCTGGTGCTGACCTCGCCGTCCAAGCCTCGCCAGCCGTTCCAGGAATCGTGGGCAGGCTTCGTCGCCGGGGGCCGCTCCGGCCGCCTGCTGGTCGCGACGGGCCTCGGCGCTGCGGCCTTCTCCATGCAGGACGTCCTGCTTGAACCCTATGGCGGCCAGATCCTGGGGCTCAGCGTCGGACAGACCACCGGTCTGACGGCCCTGTGGTCGATCGGCACCCTTGTGGGGCTCGCCTGGTCGGCCCGTCGCCTGAACCGGGGTGCCGAGCCCCATCGGCTTGCGGGTCATGGCCTTTTGCTGGGCGTGCTGGCCTTCGCCGCCATCATCTGCGCGGGTCCGTTCGCATCCGCACCGCTGTTTTGCGCTGGCGTTACCCTGATTGGTCTGGGAGGCGGTCTGTTCTCGGTCGGCACCCTGACCAGCGCCATGGCTCTGGCCCGGGACGGCCGTTCGGGAATTGCACTCGGTGCCTGGGGTGCGGTGCAGGCGACCGCCGTCGGCCTGGCCATCCTGACCGGGGGCGCGATCAGGGACCTCGTGTCGGCCCTGTCGACGACGGGCCTGCTCGGTCCGGCGATGAGCCAGCCCTTCACCGCCTATGGTGTCGTCTACCACCTGGAGATCGGCCTCCTGTTCGCCGCCCTGGTCGCCATCGGGCCCCTCGCCCGCTACGCGCCCGCCGCTTCACAAGTGCCTTCCAACCAACGGTTCGGCCTCGCCGATCTGCCCGCCTGATCCCGGTTCGCAAAGGAGCCTGACATGGAACCCACTTCGTACCTCTTCGGCGAATTCGACGTCGCCGAACTCAGCCTTTGGATCTTCTGGCTCTTCTTTGCCGGACTGATCTTCTACCTGCGCCGCGAGGATCGCCGCGAAGGCTATCCGCTGGAGAACGACGTCACCGGCCAGCATGAACCGCTCGGCGGCCTCCTGTTCACGGCCCAGCCCAAGACCTTCCTGCTGCCGCACGGACACGGCACCCGCACGCTGCCGCGCGCCGACAACCGCGATACCCGGCCGATCGCCGCGCGCCGCAGCGCCCCGTCGGACGGATCGCCGCTGGAGCCGACCGGCAACCCGCTCCTGGATGGCGTCGGACCCGGCAGTTACGCTGAGCGCCCGAACTATCCGGACCTGACCATCGACGGCCATCCCCGGATCGTGCCCCTGCGCGTCGCCCCGGATTTCCATGTGTCCCCCCAGGATACCGATCCGCGCGGCCTGGCCGTTCTGGGCTGCGATGGCCTGAAGGGCGGCACGGTCACCGAGGTGTGGGTCGATCGCTCCGAACAGCTGATCCGCTACCTGGAAGTGTCGACCGGGTCCGGCGTCGCCGACCGTTCGGTGCTGCTGCCCATTCAGATGTGCATCGTCGACGGCGGGGCTCGCGCCGTGAAGGTCCGCGCCATCACCTCCGCCCAGTTCGGCCAGGTCCCCGGCACGGCCAGCACCGAACAGATCACCCTGCTCGAGGAAGAGAAGATCGTCGGCTACTACGGCGGCGGTCACCTGTACGCCACGCGTGACCGCCAGGAGCCCTGGCTGTGAGCCGTCCGTCCGGCATCAGCGCCGCCATCGGCCAGGAACACGACGGAGAGCCCGTTCGCGGGCTTCCCGGCCACCTGCCGCAGGGCGAGCACATCCTGTGGCAGGGCGCGCCTGACTGGCGCACCCTGTCGCGGACAGCCATGCGGGCCCACTGGGTCGCGATCTACTTCGCGGTTCTGGCGGCCTGGAACCTGGGCAACGGACTGGCCCAGGGTTCGGGGCTCGCCTCGGCCATGGCCTCGGTCGGCTGGACCCTGGCGGCAGGCTCCATCGCGGTGGGGCTGCTGGTCGGCTATGCCGTCCTGGTCGCCCGGACCACGGTCTACACCCTGACCAACAAACGCTTCGTGCTGCGTCACGGCGTGGCCCTGTCGAAATGCTTCAACATCCCCTACCCGACGATCGCCTCGGCGGCCGTCAAGGTGGACGGCAAGGGTCATGGCGACATTCCGATCAGCTTGGGCGGCGGCGCTCGCATCGCCTATCCGCACCTGTGGCCCCACGTCCGGCCGTTCACCATCATGAACCCCCAGCCGATGATGCGGGCCCTGCCCGACGTCGCCTCGGTCGCCGAACGCCTGAGCCTGCAGCTCCAGCTCGCCGCCAACGCCGCCGACAAGCCGTTCGTGGCTGAGCCGGTGCGCGGCCCGTCGCGCCCGGAACGTCCCCAGCCGTCCGACGGCCACCCCGCCGCCGCCTGAGACAGAGAACGAGCCCCGCCATGTCCAACCTCGACGAACACCCCTTCCCCCGCGCTCCCCTGATCGCCGCCATCCTGGTGGTCGGACTGACGGTGGCCGGCGTCGGGGCGACACGGCTGGGCCTGATCTCACCGGCGACCGCCGAGGCTTCGGACGCGCAGCCGGTGGCCTACGCCGACATGCGCTTTGCCGACATGGACGACGGCGGTGTGCGGGTCACGGTTCTCGACGACGGCGAGCGGATCATCCCGCCGGCGACCGGCGGCTTCGTCCGCGGCGTGCTGCGCGGGCTGGTCCGCGACCGCCGCGCCCGGGGCCTGGGCTCCGAGCAGCCCTTCCGTGTCACCGAGTGGTCCGACGGCAAGGTGACGATCCAGGACCTGGCCACTGCCCGCGTCATCAAGCTGGACGCCTTCGGTCAAACCAACCGCCAGGCCTTTCTGGACCTGATGAACACCCCGGAGACCGCAGCATGAGCCGTCGTTTCGAGACCGGCTGCACGATCGAGGTCGAGCACTCCGACGAAAATCTCTGCGCCCATGTGGCGCTGGACGGCGATCCCGTGATCGGCCCCGGCGACGCGGTGAAGGTGCATGGCGAGCCGATCCATGTCGCGTTTGGCGAGCGCCGCACCTTCCGCCGCACGGCGACCGTGACCCGGGCCAACTGGCTGGAACGCACCCTGACCCGTCTGACGTCGGGTCTGGAGTTCGGCGAACTCTACGACGTCAGCTTCACGCCCCGGAGGATCCTGTGACCGCCGTCCCGTTCGAGCCCTATGAGGAAACCCCCGGTCTGACGGCGCTGCGCCGCGAGGCCGCACGCCAAAAGGTCACGTCCGCAGAATCGATGAAGCTGGCGACCCAGGACACGGTCCTGTCGCCCCGGTTCTACACCACTGACTTCGCCGCCCTGGATCGCATCGACGTGACGCCCGTGCGGGCCCAGTGGGACGCCCTGATGGCGGAGTTCGCCGAGGACCGGAACCGGAACCACTTCAAGCGCGACGCCGCCTTCGACGGTGTGATCGAAAGTCTGCCCGAGGACCTGAAGAAGGAGTTCGTCGACTTCCTGGTGTCGTCGCTGACGTCGGAGTTCTCGGGCTGCGTCCTCTATGCCGAGATCGCCAAGAGGGTCGAGAACCCCGACATCCGCGCCCTGTTCAAGTACATGAGCCGCGACGAAAGCCGCCACGCGGGCTTCATCAACGACACCCTGAAGGACGCCAAGATCGGCGTCGATCTGGGCTTCCTGACCAAGGTCAAGAAGTACACCCACTTCAAGCCGAAGTTCATCTTCTACGCCGTCTACCTGTCGGAGAAGATCGGTTACGCGCGCTATATCGCCATCCACCGCCACCTGGAGCGGAACCCGGAGCGGCGCTTCCATCCGATCTTCAAGTGGTTCGAACAGTGGTGCAACGACGAGTTCAAGCACGGCGAGGCCTTCGCGCTCCTGATGCGCAACGACCCCAAGCTGCTTAGCGGCGGAAACATCTGGTGGATCCGCTTCTTCCTGCTGTCGGTCTACGCCACCATGTACGTCCGCGACCACATGCGGCCGGCGTTCCACAAGGCGTTGGGCGTCGACATCACCGACTATGACTATGAGGTCTTCCGCATCTGCACGGAGATCTCCAAGCAGGTCTATCCTGTGGCCCTGCGCACCGACGAACCCAGGTTCCGCGAGGGGATGGAGCGTCTGCGCCAGACCTCGGACGCCATGGGCGAAGCCAAGGCCCGGGGCGGCCTGGTCGCGGGCATCAAGCGCGTGGGTCTGACCCTGAAGGCTGGCCTGACCTTCGTGGGCCTTCTGCTGCTGCCCGTCGACAAGGCTCCGCTGCCTGCCGAGGTCCGTATGGAGCCCCGCTGGTAGTCATGGAGGCCGCTCAGCCCCTCATCGTCGCCGCTGGCCTGTGGTGGGCGTCCACGGGACTGATCCTGTGGCTGGTCCGTCGCGACGCGGCCAGCTTCGGGGCGTCTCTGGCGCTTGGCGCGGTCGTCGCCTGCGCGGCGATGCTGGCGCTGTGGCTTTCGGCGGACGACACCACGCCAGGCGGGGCATACGTCGCGTTCGGCGCGGCCATGGCGGTCTGGGGCTGGCACGAGATGGGCTTTCTGATGGGCAAGCTGACCGGCCCGCGCCGCACGCCCTGCCCGCCCGATGCAACGGGCTGGCGCCGCTTCACCGTCTCAACCGAGACGGTCATCCATCACGAGATCGCGCTGGCTCTCACCGCCATGCTGTTCGTCGCCCTGACCTGGGGCCAGCCGAACCAGGTCGGCACCCTGACCTTCCTGCTGCTGTTCGGCATGCGGCTGTCGACCAAGCTGAACATCTTCCTCGGCGTGCCCAATCCGCCGTCTGGCCTCCTCCCGCGCGGTCTGACCTATCTGGGCAGCTACTTCCGCCGGGCCCGATTCAACGCCCTGTTCCCCGTCTCACTGGCCGCATCAATCGTCGTGACGATCCTGCTGGCCGAGGCCGCCCTGATCAGCAGCGGCGGCGCACGCACGGGCTTCGTCCTGATGCTGTCGCTGGCCGGTCTGGGCCTTCTGGAACACGGCTTTCTGTTGCTGCCCGCCACACGACGCCGTCCGGCGCCGGAAAGCGCGCTCTGGGCCTGGGCCCTGGGACGCGATGCCAAACCAACCCAGGTCGTCCTCGTCGAGGCCGACCAATGACAAAAACGACCACCGGGGGACTGTCCGCCATGAACTATGAAACCTTCTTCCAGGCGGAGCTCGACAGCCTTCGTGACAGCGGCAACTACCGCGTCTTCGCCGAACTGGAGCGCAAGCGCGGCCAGTTTCCCCGCGCCACCAAGCATGGCGACGGGCCCAGCGAGGTAACCGTCTGGTGCTCCAACGACTACCTCGGCATGGGCCAGAGCCCGCACGTGCTGAAGGCCATGCACGATGCGATCGACAGCTGCGGCGCAGGCGCCGGCGGCACCCGCAATATCTCCGGCACCAACCACCAGCACGTCCTGCTGGAGCGCGAGCTCGCTGACCTGCACGGCAAGGAAGCGGCGCTGCTGTTCACGTCGGGCTATGTGTCCAACTGGGCGGCGCTGGGCACGCTCGCGGCGCGCCTGCCGAACTGTATGGTCCTGTCCGACGCCCAGAACCATGCGTCCATGATCGAGGGCATTCGCCACAGCCGCGCCGAGCGCAAGATCTTCCGTCACAACGACCCGGAGCACCTGAACCAGCTGCTGTCCGAACTGGACCCCGCGCGGCCCAAGCTGGTCGCCTTCGAGAGCGTCTATTCGATGGACGGCGACATCGGGCCGATCCGCGAGATCGTGGAAGTGTCAGAGGCCCATGGGGCCATGACCTATCTCGACGAGGTCCACGGCGTCGGCCTCTACGGGCCGCGCGGCGGCGGCGTCGCCGAACGCGAGGGCCTGATGGACCGCATCACCGTCATCGAGGGCACGCTGGGCAAGGCCTTCGGCGTCATGGGCGGCTACATCGCCGCCTCCACGGCCCTGTGCGACTGGGTGCGCAGCTATGCGTCCGGCTTCATCTTCACCACCGCGCTGCCGCCCGCCGTGGCCGCCGGTGCCTGCGCCAGCGTGCGCCATCTGAAGGCCTCGGAGATGGAACGCGCCCGCCACCAGGACCGGGTCGCCCGTGTTCGCTGGCGTCTCGATATGGCGGGGATCCCGCACATGCAGAACGACAGCCACATCATCCCCGTGATGGTCGGCGACCCGCACAAGTGCAAGATGATCTCCGACTGGCTGATGGAGCACCACGGCATCTATGTGCAGCCCATCAACTATCCGACCGTGCCCAAGGGCACCGAGCGGCTGCGCATCACGCCCTCGCCGGTCCACACCGACGGTGATATCGACCGCCTGATCGACGCCCTGTCGGAAATCTGGGGTCACTGCGCGCTCGCACGGACGTCGGTCGCCGCCTGACGTCCTTCTCCCCTTGCGGGAGAAGGAAATCGCGCCCGACGGCGAAGCCGTCGCCTTGGCGCGATAGGATGAGGGGTACAAGGCGATGTCGAAGTCGTGCGCTTCGATCACTCCCTCATCCTTGGCGTTTCCTGTCACCCCTCATCCGGCCCTCCGGGCCACCTTCTCCCGCAAGGGGAGAAGGAACGCTGTCGATCACCCAACCGTGACTGCGCCCCGGTAGCCGCGCCGCGCCCTCGCGCCTAGGTTCCCCGTAACGAACCCACACGCCCAGCGTACCAACCTCAAGAGATTTCGCCGCCGTCCACCGCCCCCAGGAGCCCGCCATGTCCAGCATTCCCGTTGCCCCGCGCGCCACAGGCCCTGCCGTCCGCCGCATCTCTGGCCGCGATCTCGACTGGGCCCTGGCGGAAGGGTGGAAGGACTTCAACGCCAAGCGCGGTGACATCCTGGTTCTGGCGGTCCTCTATCCGGTGCTGGGTCTGCTGGCCGCCGCCATCGCTCTGAACGACCGTCTGCTGCCGGTCTTTTTCCCCCTGGTCGCCGGTCTGTCGGTCATGGGGCCGGCGGTGGCCGCAGGCTTCTACGAGATCGCCCGTCGGCGCGACCTCGGCATCTCCTCCAGCTATCGCCACTTCTTCGACCCGCTGAACGGCCGCAGCCGGGCCCCGCTGGTCGTGCTGACGTTGATGTCGCTCGTCTTCTTCGCCGCCTGGATCGCGGCGGCCTGGATCATCTACGAGGCGACCCTGGCGCGGGTCAGCCCGATGACGATTGGGGGTGGTTTCGAGCAGCTGTTCTCCACGCCCGAAGGCTGGACCATGGTTGTGGTCGGCAACGCGGTCGGGGCGGTCTTCGCGGTGATGACGGTGTTCCTGACGCTGGTGTCCTTTCCCATGGTGGTGGACAAGCCCGTTGATGCCGGAACCGCCGTAGGCACTTCGATCCGGGCGGTTTCGGCCAACATCCCGACCGTCGCGTCCTGGGGCGTGCGGGTCGCCGCCCTGCTGGTGCTCGGTGCCCTGCCGTTGTTCGTGGGTCTGGCCGTGGTCCTGCCGGTGCTCGGCTATGCGACCTGGCACCTCTACACCCGCATGGTCGAGCGCTGATCAGGCAGACAGGTCGACGTCCTTTCTCTCCCTGACCAGCAGGACGCCCAATACGACCGTCGCCATGGCGACGACCACCGGGTACCACAGCCCGGCGTAGACGTTGCCCGTCGCCGCCACGATGGCGAAAGCCGTGGTCGGCAGGAAGCCACCGAACCACCCGTTGCCGATGTGATAGGGCAGCGACATCGAGGTGTAGCGGATGTTGGTCGGGAACATCTCCACCAGCGCCGCCGCGATCGGCCCGTAGACCATGGTCACATAGAAGACGAGAACGAACAGGATCGCCACGACCAGCGGCCGGTTGACCAGGGCGCTGTCTGCCCTGGCCGGATACCCCGCCGCCGTCAGGGCCGCGCCCAGTTCCGTCTCGAACGCCGACTTGGCCGACGCAAAGTCAGCGCGGTCCAGCGCGGCACCGTCAAGGCTCGCCACCGTCACCTGTCCGATCCGGACCTGGGCGACCGTTCCAGCCGGTGCGGCCTCATTGGCGTAGCTGACACCGGCCTTGGCCAGCCAGCTCTTGGCCAGGTCGCAGGAGCTGTCGAACACCGTCTTGCCCACGGGATCGAACTGGACCGAACAGTCGGCCGGGTCGGCCACGACCGTCACCGGTGCCGTCGCGACGGCTGCCGCCAGCCGGGGATTGGCCGCCTCGGTCAGGGCATTGAACAGTGGGAAGTAGGTCGCCGCTGCCAGCAGACATCCGGCCAGAATGATAGGCTTTCGCCCCACCTTGTCCGACAGCCAGCCCCAGAAGATGAAGAAGGGCGTGGCCAGGAGCAGGGCCGTGGCGATCAGGATGTTGGCCAGCGCCGCATCGACCCGGAGCACCTTCTCCAGAAAGAACAGGGCGTAGAACTGGCCCGTGTACCAGACCACCGCCTGACCGGCGGTGAGGCCCAGCAGGGCGATCAGCACCAGCTTCAGATTGGGCCAGCGCCCGAAGCTGTCCTTCAGCGGGGTGGCGGAGCCCTTGCCTTCGGCCTTCATCCGCTGGAACGCCGGGCTTTCGGCCAGCTTCAGCCGGATCCACAGCGACACGCCCAGCAACAGGATCGAGACCAGGAACGGGATGCGCCAGCCCCAGTCCTTGAACGCCTCCTCCCCCACCGTCAGCCGGACGCCGAGGATCACGAGGAGGCTGAGCATAAGGCCCGCCGTCGCGGTGATCTGGATGAAGCTGGTGTAGAGGCCCCGCCGGCCCGGCGGAGCATGTTCGGCCACATAGGTCGCGGCCCCGCCATACTCCCCGCCCAGCGCCAGCCCCTGGATCAGTCGCATGGCGATCAGGATCACGGGCGCGGCCACGCCAATCGCCGCATACGATGGCAGAAGGCCGACGACGAAGGTCGACACCCCCATCAGCAGCATGGTCACCAGAAAGGTGTTCTTGCGTCCCCAAAGATCGCCCAGTCGACCGAACACGAGAGCCCCGAAGGGCCGCACGGCGAAGCCCGCGGCGAACGCCATCAGGGCGAAGATGAAGCCTGTTGTCTCGTTCACGCCCGAGAAGAACTGCGCCGTGATGATCGCCGCCAGCGAGCCGTACAGATAGAAGTCGTACCACTCGATCACCGTCCCGACCGATGAGGCCAGGATGACCGTCCGGTCGTCGCGCTTGAGGCCCGTCTCGGATGTCGGTTCAGCCGCTTCCGTCATCAGCATGGGCCTCCCCGCCCGCATCGACAGTGCCAGCCTGCGGGCAAAAGAAAAGGGCGGCCGGTACGAGACCGGCCGCCCTGATCCTTTCGGTCGAACCGTCGCTTAGAAGCGGGCGGTCAGGCCGACGTAGTAGCGACGACCCAGGACGTCATAGGTCGACGGATCGGTGTTGGACGCGATCGACGGAGCGTAGACTGGAGCCAGTTCGTCGGTGAGGTTGTTCACACCGGCGCGCAGCGACACCGTGTCGTTGACCGCCCACGACGTGTTCAGGTCGAAGTAGTCGATGGCGTCGATGATCTGGGCGCGGTTGTTGAAGTTCGCGACCTCACCCTGGTAGCGCCAGCGGACACCCACGTTGACCGGACCATAGGCCCAGTTCAGCGACGTCAGGAACTTCCATTCCGGGAAGGTCAAGCCGAGGGTGTTGGACACCGTGCCCGTGCGGTCCGTGAAGGCGCCGCCCGGCAGGTCCTGGCGCTGCCAGGTGTCCAGCTTGGTGCCGGTGATGTTGAACGCCAGCTGGCCCCAGTCCGGCGCGCCGATGTCAGCGAGCGTGACGTTCCAGTCGACCTGGAAGTCGATGCCCGAGGTTTCGAGCGTCGCCAGGTTGGAGTTGGTCTCGAAGGTGTTGATCACCTGACCCGTGTTCCGGTCGCGCTGGAAGAGCGAGCAGAAGAAGTTGTTCTGGTCGTAGCTCGGGTTCGACGTGCCGTTGAAGTTGAAGCAGCGACGGAACTGCTCGGTCACGGCCACTGTACCGATGACGTTCTCGATCGAGATGTCGTAGTAGTCGACCGAGGCCGACAGGCCGCTCAGCCAGGGGTTGGCGAAGGTCGACTGCCAGGTGACACCGACGGTGTACGAGTCAGCCGTCTCTTCGCTCAGGCCCGGGTTGCCGCCCGTCAGACCCGACACCTGCTGGTTGGCGAAGGTGTAGGTGTCGATGACGGCCGCCGGAACGCCCTGCGCCAGGCAGAGGGTCCGGACGGCAGCAGCCCCGGCTGCGCCCGGAGCGCGATAGGCACCACGGATGTCGCAGGGGTCACCCGAGAACTGAGGGGCACCGGCCGTCGAGGTCGGGGCGCCGACGTTGGGGAAGTTCAGGTTCTGGGGCCCGAACAGTTCGCCGATCGAGGGCGCGCGGACCGCGCGCTGGATGCCGCCGCGCAGACGCAGGCCGTCCACGATCTCCCAGTTCAGGTCGGCCTTGTACGACTCGGCCGTGCCGATGGTGTCGTAGCTGGACAGACGATAGCCGAGATTGGTCTCGAGGTTACGGATCAGCGGCAGATCGCGCAGCAGCGGGATGAGGACTTCGGCGTAGCCTTCGTAGACCTGGTCAGCACCCGAGAGCGGCTGGGCGGCGTTGAAGCCGGCAACGTCCGGACCGGTCACGCCGTTGAGGACAAAGCTGCCCGACAGCAGGGCATCCGGAACGAAGTTGTAGTTCTGCTCGCGGTAGCCGCCGCCGAGGGCGACGCGGACTTCGCCGGCCGGCAGGTCGAACACGCCGCCCTGAAGGTTGATTTCGAAGACGCGCTGGTCGTTGGTCACCGTGTTCTTGGACAGGCGGCCGATGAAGCTGGCGCAGGCGGCGCTCAGTTGGGTCTGACCGAAGGGGTTGAAACCGCCGGCGCAGAGGCTGCGTCCGCCGTCCGCAGCTTCCAGCAGTCGCTGGACCTGGGAACGGGACACGTTGCCCGACTGGGTCGTGACGTTGTCGACGCGGCCGTACGACAGGAACATGTCGTAGGTCCAGTCGCGGGTACCCGCCAGGTCGCCGCGGATGCCCGTGGTGACCTGATAGACGTTGTAGCTCTCAGACCCGCGACGCGGTCCCAGGGCCGAGAAGCGCTTGTCCAGACGGAACGTCGCCGTCGGGTTTGGACGGCTGGCCAGAACGCCGGCGAGCTCGGCGGAGATGAAGGGGTTGGTCGAGGGAACGCGGAAGCCCGTCACCGGACCGGCACCCGGCGTGGCGGCCAGAACGTTGGCGGTCTCGTACTGCGAGAAGAGGAACTCGGTGTAGACCTCAGCCGACGGATTGATCTCGTAGTCGATCGCGCCGAACACGTTGTAGCGATCCTGCGGCAGGATCATGTAGTTCAGCGGAGCCGTCGTGTAGAGGAAGTCGGCCGACTGGAGCGGACCCGGCTGACGCGAGCCGTCGAAGTCGATGCCGCCAGGGCTGATGAAGTCACGATAGCCCTGGTGCGTGAACAGGGTGCCGTTGTTGTTGAAGCCGAAGGTGTGGGTGTTCAGCGAACCCGGAACGGCTGCGGCCACGGCGGCAGCGGTCGGCAGGTTGGTCGCATCGAACACGGTGTTGCCGAGCGGCGAGGCACCCGAGAAGCCACCGATCGAGGCGAAGCCGCGCGCAGCGTTGAAGATCGCCTCGCGGTGCGAGTAGCTGAAGGACACCACGGCATTGCCGCGGCCGTCGGCGATGTCGCCGCCCACCGTCAGGGACACCGAGTCGGTGCCGCCGTCGTTGCGGTCGGTCTCACCGTACTGCAGGTCGACCTGGACGCCTTCGAAGTCGTCGTTCAACAGGAAGTTCAGCACGCCGGCCACGGCGTCCGAGCCGTAGGTCGACGACGCACCACCGGTGATCGTCTCGATGTTACGGATCAGGGCGGTCGGCAGGATGTTCAGGTCGACCACCGACGAGGCGTTCGACGGAACGATGCGGCGACCGTTCAGCAGCACCAGCGTACGGGTCGTGCCCAGGCCGCGCAGCTGCACGTTGGCCTGACCACCGTTTGACGGGTTGTTCGAGGTGGCGTTGGTGGCCGGGGTGAACTGCGGCAGATCGTTGATCAGGGTGTCGATGTTCACCGAACCCGTCGCCTGGAAGTCTTCCTGACTGACGGTCACGATCGGCGAGTTGGCGACATAGTCCTGACGCGCGATACGCGAGCCGGTGACGACGATGTCTTCAACCTGGTCGTCCTCGGCATCCTGGGCCAGAACGGGCGTGGACATCAGGGCGGTGGCGGCCACGATCGCGGCGCCAGCGAACATCGAGGTGCCGAGAAGTCGGCGGCGAAGGGTGTTGTCGGTCAAAGCTGCATCTCCGTGAGCCGTATTGTCGTTTGAGGTCGAGCCGTAGCTGCCCCGCACCTGCGCCCCCCTGGCGAGGAGGCCGATTCAGAGCTTGGCTTTCCCTTTATGCGGTCGGGCCACAGGGTCAATCGCGATGGCGAAAAGACGACGCTTTCGTGAAGGAATGTCACATTGAGACCACGCCCATACCGCATTGGGCGAGGGTATGCTTAGCCATTGACTGTCACGGGCGGGCGGCGGCGTGTTACGGCCACAATGCAATCCGGATTGAAGAGGGCGAGCCGAGTAATGACTGCAACACACTGGCTTGCGATTTCGGCAGCGGCCCTGGCTCTGTCAGCCGCTTCGGGGGCGGCCAAGGCCCAGGTCAGACCCGGCCAGGACGCCACGACCTCGCGCCCGGCTCTGCTTGAGCGTCTTCTCGCCTGCCGCAGCATCACAGCCGAGGCGGAAAGACTGGCCTGTTTCGACACCGCCGCCGCCGCCTTTGAAACCGCGGAGGCCGCCGGCGAGGTGACGGTGGTGGATCAGGCCCAGGCGCGACAGACCCGCCAGCGTCTGTTCGGCCTTGATCTCGATACCGTGAACCTGTTCGGCAACCTGCGGAATGATGATCCGGTAGAGGCGGTCGAGACGACCGTGGTCAGCGCCCGCCAGAATCATCGGGATGAATGGACGTTCGTTCTCGCCGACGGGTCGACGTGGCAACAGGTCGACAGCACCCGGCTGACCGTCCGTGTCCAGCCGGGGGCACCGGTCCAGATTCGCCAGGCCGCGCTCGGCAGCTATCTGCTCAGCGTCAGCGGGGCCCGCTCGCTGCGGGTCAGACGAGAGCGTTGACGCTGGCTTGGTCTCGGCCGTGACGACGGACTGGTCCGCGCCTTACGCACAGGCCCAGGCCGACATGGCGCGCGGAGACATGGCCCGCGCTTTCGCCGTCCTCGCGCCGGCGCAAACCGACGTCACCGCGCCCTTGCCCGTCGTTCGCCTCCTGGCGTCGGCACTGCGCGCCCTTCGCCGGAACCGGGACGCTCGACCGGTCCTGGAACAACTGACGCGGCTCCAACCGGACAGCGCGATCGCCGAGCATAATCTAGCGGCTGCGCTCGGTGACATGGGGGACGCGGTCGCGGCGGAGGCCGCGGCCCGCCGCGCCCTGACGAAGGGCGGCGATGCGCCGGAGACCTGGCTGGTGCTGGGGCGGGCCCTGACCGCACAGTCCCGGCTGGACGAGGCCAGTTCCGCGTTTGGACAGGCGTTGGCCCGTCGTCCGGCCTACATCGACGCATTGCGCGACCTCGCCCAGTTGATCTGGATGCGAACCGGCGACCCCATTGGGGCTGTCGGACCCGTGGATCAGGCCCTCGTGGGCTCGCCCATGGAAGCGGCGCTGGTCGCCCTGAAATCGGCCATCCTTCTGGATATCGACAGCCCGGAGAGCGCCTATGCCGCCCTGTCATCGGGGCTGGCCGCACCTCCGCCCGTCATCGCTCTGGCAGCAGCAGCTGCAGCGGCCGAAATCGACCCGGCGCTCGCGCTCCGGCATGCCGAAGAGGCTTTTCGTGCAGCACCGGGCGACACCCGGGCCGCAAATGCCCTGTCCGCTGCCCAGCTCGCTTCCGGCCAAGCGGTGGATGCCCTGCTCCGGCTGGACGCCGTGATCGCGGCGCGGCCCCTGGACCAGTATGCCCTTGCCCTGCGCAACGTCGCCTGGCGCGTCACGGGTGATGAACGCGCCCTCTCCTCTGCCGACTACCAGCGTCTGTGCCGCCCGTTTTCCCTGGGGCTGGATGCCGAAGGACTCGATCGGGTCGCTTCAGCGCTGGATCGTCTCCATCCTTTCGCCGCCCAGCCGCTGGGCCAGTCGATCCGTTCCGGCGTGCAGGCGGCACTCGATCCCCGCCACGCCGGAGATCCCGACATCGACACCGTCTTCAGGGCGCTGGAAGGCCCGATCGAACGCTACATCGCCGACATGGCCGACCACGATGATGCCATGAGCCTGCGCGCTGGTTCGGGACATGAGATCATCGGCGCCTGGTCGGTTCGACTGACGGCCGGGGGTCGCCACAGCGACCATATTCACCCCGAAGGCTGGGTCTCGTCCGCCCTCTACATCACCACCCCACAGGTGGATCCGATCGATCCCAGGGCGGGTTGGCTCCGCTTCGGTGCCGTGAGGCTGGGGGTCGGCCTCGAGCTGCCCGCAGAGCACTGGATCGAGCCCCGCCCCGGCGTGGTCGCTCTGTTTCCATCCTGGATGTGGCACGGCACCGAACCGTTCCGTTCCCAGGGCGTGCGCATGACGATCGCGTTCGACGTCCAGCCCGGATGGGGATTAGGGATTAGGGAGTAGGGAATAGGGTCAAGCCGGGCGGTACGGCTTTCCGCTGAACGCCGACCTTTAGTCTCAATCCCTATTCCCTACTCCCTAATCCCTAATCCCTAGATCGGCATCCGCATTATCTCCTGGTACGCCTGGATCACCTGATCCCGCACCGCAATGACCGTCTCCAGGGACGCCTCGGCCGAGGCCACCGCTGTGACCACGTCGATCATCGAGCCCTGCCCCTGAACCGTCTGGATCATCTGGGTCTCGGCGGCCCGCGTCGCCTGGGTCATCTCGGTCATGGCGTTCTGGACCAGCTGCGAGAAGTCGCCGCCGCCCGCTTCGGCCACGGCCCCGCCCGCACTCGCTCCCCCTGTCCCTTGCGCCGCGGCATAGGCCCGGGCCGCCATCAACGGGTTCATCTAGCGGTCTCCGTCAGCGCTTAAGGATATCGAGGGTGCGGCTCATCATCGACCGCGCCGTCTCGATGACGTTCAGGTTGGCCTCATAGGCTCGCTGGGCCTCACGCATGTCCATGGACTCGATCAGGGTGTCGACGTTGGGTCGCAGCACATAGCCCTCGGCGTCAGCGGCCGGATGGCTGGGATCGTATTCCCGCCGGAACTCTCGCTGGTCGGGGCGCACCTCGGCCAGCGACACGCCCATGGCACCATTGATGCGGCGGGCTTCGAACACAGGCACCTGACGCCGATACGGCTCGCCACCAGCCGTCCGCGCCGTGGAGTCCGCATTGGCAATGTTCTCGGCGATGATGCGCATGCGCGATTGCTGCGCGGTGAGTGCCGAAGCCGCCACCTGCATGGGGCTGTTGCGTTGGACGTTCCGGCCGTTGATCGGATCAGGCATGGATCAGCTCCTCATCACCGGCCGGGCGGCTTGGTGGCAAGCCGCAGCATGGCCAGGGACTTCTGGTAGAGGCCGATCGCCGCGTCGTAGGCCATCCGGCTCTCGGCCATTTTCAGCATCTGTTCCTCGACCACCACCGCATTGCCGTCGAGCGTGGTCTCGGAATCCGGGGCCGCCTCGGACGTAAAGCGCGCCACGGGGGCCCCGCTGGGTCCACCCACCGGCATGTGACCGGGTCGCGTCTGGGCCATCTGCAACCCGCCGCCCTCGCGCATCGCTGCGGCGAAATCGGTCGGCGCCCTCAGGTCGCGCCCGACGTAGCCCGGCGTGTCGGAGTTGGCGACGTTCTGGGCGATCAGCCGCTGACGCTCGTCCAGCCAGGTCAGGCGGCCGTGGATTTGGCCCAGCAGCGGCAGGTCGGCGACGCCCATCGGTCGTCTCCATCAGCAGAAGGTGGGATGAAAATGCCGGGTGTGTGGTTAACGATGCCTTATCTCAACGCGGCGTTAACCGATTTCCTTAAGGTTCCGGTCAGTTTCGAGGCCTGACGACCGCATGAACTTCCTGGATCTCCTGCGCGCCCTTTTTGGCCTGGCGTTCACGCTGGGCCTGATCGGCCTCGCCGCCTGGGCCGCGCGCCGCTATGCGCCCCAGCTCATGGCGCGCCTGAACGCCGAGCGCGGCGAGCGGCGCATGACCGTGGTCGAGACGCTGGTGCTCGACCCCGCTCGGCGCCTGGTTCTTGTGAAGATCGACAACGAGGAGCGCGTGCTCCTGCTCGGCGAGGGCAAGGAGCTGATCGAGCCCAAGGGGGCGCTGAAATGAGGGGCGAACCCATCGTCTCCTCCCCGTCCGCTTCGCGGATGGGGAGGTGGCTGCGAGCTCTTGCGAGCAGACGGAGGGGTTCTGGCTGCCGCGAGGAACCCCTCCGTCACTCCGCTTCGCTTCGCGCCACCTCCCCATCGCTGCGCGACAGGGAGGAGAAATGGTGGGTCATCCCCACCCGCGCCGAACTTCTGCGCGCGCTGAAGCTCTCGGCGCTCGCCACGCTGATCTGTCTCGCCTGGCCCATCGCCGCCTTCGCCCAGGACGCGGCCCAGGCCGCCGCGTCCGGTTCGGCCATCAACATCGATCTCGGCACCGGGGCCGGTCTGACCGAACGGGTCGTCCAGTTGGTCGGCCTGATGACCGTCCTGTCGCTGGCGCCCTCCATCGTCATCATGACGACCAGCTTCGTGCGGATCGTGGTCGTCCTGTCGCTGCTGAGGACCGCCCTGGGCATGCAGCAGTCACCGCCGAACGCGGTCCTGGTGTCCCTGGCCCTGTTCCTCAGCGCCATCGTCATGGCTCCCACGTGGCAGGACGCCTATGATTCGGGCATCCGACCCCTGATGGATCAGGAGATGGAACTGCCCCAGGCGTTCGATCTGGCGTCGGAACCTGTGAAAGATTTCATGCTGGCGCAGGTGGAGCCTGAAGACCTCGCCCTGTTCACCCGACTGAGCCAGCTGGAGACGCCGACAAGCGCGGACGAACTGCCGCTTCGCGTGGTCATCCCTGCCTTCATGATCAGTGAGCTCAAGCGGGCCTTCGTTATCGGATTTCTCCTTTTTGTTCCGTTCCTTGTGATCGATCTGGTGGTCGCCAGCGTGCTCATGTCCATGGGCATGATGATGCTGCCGCCGGTGGTCATATCCCTGCCGTTCAAGCTGATCTTCTTCGTGCTCGTGGACGGCTGGAGACTGGTCGCGGGAAGCCTCGTCGAGAGCTTCCGACAGGCCTCAGGAACCGGCTAGAGCCCGCCCTGAAAGGGTTTCAGCGCCGTTCCCGCTTGCATTGTCCGGGGAAAGGCGCGTTGATCCCCCGTCATCGTCCTGGGAATCAGGGCGAGCTAATTCGGGAAACGACCCACAATGACCACTCAAGCTGAACTCATCGCCGCCGTCGCCAAGGATGCCGGTGTCTCGCAGGCCGACGCCGGCCGCGTTCTGGAGGCCATCGTCAAGAACATCCACAAGTCGCTGACGGCTGGCGGCGACGTCCGCATCTCCAACCTCGGCGTCTTCGACACCGCCGCCCGCGCTGCCCGTGAAGGCCGCAACCCGGCCACCGGCGCGACCATCAAGATCGCCGCCTCCAAGGCCGTGCGCTTCCGCGTGTCCAAGCCGCTGAAGGATGCGGTCAACAACTAAGCCGCTTCAGCCGGCCGCGGGTCTCGCGGCCGCAGGAGCCTGAGCTTGAGCACGGGCGGGGGCCGCAGGGCGGTTCCCGCCCGTCGCTTGTGCGGCACCGGCCTGTGCGCCGCCGGTGCGCTCCCTGAGCTGAGCCTTCATCTGGGTGATCCAGCCGGTGAAGGTATCCGCAGACGCCGTCAGCCCGGCGAAGTCCTGGGCCCGGGCGGTGCCCCCCGACCCATCCAGCCCGTCCAGTGCGATCCGCATCGCCGCCCCTGCTCGCGCGTTGGCGATGAAGGGCGAATAGTTCCGCGACAGCCGACCCAGAGCGGCGGCGTCCCGGGCCAGCGAATACCCCACGCCCGCCCGGATCACGCGGCTTTCCTCGTCTGGCGTCAGGGGGCGCGCGGTGTCGGTGTGACGCTCGCCCAGCCGCGCTTCATAGAGGGCCGCGGCCCCGGCCCAGTTCTCCTGCTTCCACAAGATGTCGGCCCGCACCCCTTGCGCCTCCGCCGACCGGTCATCGCCCAGCACTTCCAGGGCGTGGTCGAACCGGCCCAGTTCCATCAGCGCCCGGGCCTCCAGCGCCCGCCGCTCGGCGTTCAGCGCGGTGGGCAGAAGTGTGGTGCGCGAGTCCCAGATCGCCTGCAGCGCCTGCTCCGGCTGGCGGTCCATCAGAAGCACCGTCGCCAGCGTCGTCGCCACTTGGGCCTTGGCCACGCCTTCCAGCCGGTTGTCGACCTGGTATTTCAGAAGCTCCGCCGCCTGATCCAGCAGATCCACATCGACCAGCCGTCGCGCCAGACGCCGCACCATCTCCTCCCCGTCCGCCCCCACCGGCGTCAGGTCGCGGAAGTCGTAGAACAGCGCCAGCGCCTGCACCGGCTGCAGCCCGTCAGCGGCCCCGTCCAGGAACAGGGCCTTGAAGGCATTGGACAGATCCAGCTGCAGCTCGGCCGCCCCCGGCAGGTTCGCCAGCCGGTTGCCTGCCCGCTTCAGGGTGTCCATCGCCTCGCGATAGCGCCCCTGCGACAGATAGAGGTCGCCCAGAGTGCGGATCACCGCCAGCTCGGTCGCATCGCCCCGCCAGCGCCACTTCAGTTGCTCCAGCTGGGCTGCGGCGACATCGGCCGTCATCGTGCCCTTGGCCATCTCCAGCTTGATGACGCCCAGCTTGGCCGGGGTGGCGATGCCGTCCAGCGGCGCACGGGCGATGGCCCGGTAGACCGCCAGCGCACGGTCGCTCTGGCCTTCGATCTCGAACAGTCGCGCCTGCACCAGCCGCGCGGTCAGCTGATCCGCCGCCGGCGCGTTCTGCGAGAAGCTGTAGGCAAGCAGCGCGCGGGTCGCGTCCAGGTCACCGGTCTCCAGCGCCGCCATGGCGTGGGCCGCGCCGAACCGCGCGCGCCAGTCCGCCGGGAACTGGTCGATGGCGGCTGCGCCCGCCGCGAACGCCTGACGCGCGCCCACCCAGTCGCCCTGCTCGGCCGCGATCCAGCCCTGCCACACCTTGGCCGAGGGGTCGCCCGCCAGTGCGCCAGAGCCGAAATCCAGCGCGGCCTCCTCGACGCGGCCGATAGAGGCCCGCGCGGCCCCGCGCAGCCCTCTCAGTTCCGGCTCGCCCTGCAGGGAGGGCGTCTGGGCGAACATGGCGTTGACCACGCCGATCGCCTCGTACCCCAGTCCCGATCCGACCAGGAACCGGATGTAGGCCAGCCTTGCCGCGATCGGCGCGCGCGGATTGTCCGATGCGGCGATGGACTCTTCCGTCGCCCCGTCCTGCAATCGCCGGTGCCGTCTGGAGAAGCCCTCGTCGCCCACCGCTGCCCAATCGGCCAGCACCAGGGCAGGGAAATCGGCCTTCCTCGGCGTCTCCGCCTCGACCGGCGCAGAGGCCTCCAGCCCCATCGACGGTGGCGACAGAGTCAGGCCGCCGGGCCGCCCGAGGGTCACCAGATCGCCATCGGCGCGGATCGTCAGATCGTCAGTCGGCGTCTCGACCGCCAGGCCGTGGGCGGTCGGCAACAGCGTCAGGTCTACGGTCTGGCGACGATCCCCGAAGCCCTTGCCGGGAGCCAGCGCGGTCACCGCGGCGAATCGATCCCCCACCATGGGGTCGGTCAGCCAGACCGTCTTGGTCGCCCCGGCCATGGTGGCGACCAGGGACGTCGCCCCGGCGTCATCGCGATCGACCGTGACGCCCGATCCGCCGCCGCTCGGTCCGCCGATGGTGACGCTCCACTGCCCCCCCTGGCCATTGGCGGTGACCGCCAGCCCCTCTGGCGCGGCGATGCGGATGGCGGTGTAGTCAGGTCCCACAGCCCAGCGCGCGTCCGAGGCCGGCCCCAGGTCGCGGGCCTGGCTCATATCCATGCGGGCGGCGGTGTCGAAGACGACCCACACCGCCTCGCCGCGCCGGAACACCGCCGCCCCGACGGGCGCGGCCCAGCCAAACGTCAGGGTGACGCGCTCACCGGCCTTCACCGCCGTGACCGGTACCGCCCCGCCTGCGGGAACCGCGCTGGCGGCGGTCGGCGGCGGCGTCGCTCCGGCGGGATAAAGGTTCAGGAACACCGCGCCGTCGGCCATGCCGGAACGCGCATCCGCGCCTTCGGCCAGGGTCATCACGATCTCGGTGGCGTCCATCGTCGCCCGGGTCTGGACGTCGTCGACGCCCGGCGGCGGATCGACCCTCAGGCGGCTGACGTCCGGGGCTGCGGTCGTGCCGATGCGGACGATGACCGCCTGACCCTCGCGGCGGATGCGGGCCCGGCTGCCCACGACCCCGGCGAACTCCACCCGGGTGAAGCCGTCATTGGCCCCGACGCGAATCGTGACCGGATCCAGCGCGGCGGCGGCCTGCTCCTGCGCCAGCGCCGGCAGGGCCCCGGTCAGGACAGGGGCGAGCGCGATCGTCCCCGCGACGCCGAGCGCCGTCGAGGTCCGTCCAATCGCGGTCCTGGATCGCGCGCGGGCCATATCGTCCCTGAATCGCGCAATCGCCCTTTCGACGCAGTTAACGGGGTGTGACTGAACGGCACTTGATGCGTTGGGCTCAAAGGCAGACAGGAGCCCGCATGACCGATCCCGCCCCCCACGACTGGCCCCGCCTGTCGACCCTCTCGACCGGGCTGCGCTGCCGCTGCCCGCGCTGCGGCAAGGGGCCGCTGCTGACAGGCTTCCTCACCATTCGCGACGAATGCCCTGTCTGCGGTCTCGACTTCGGCTTCGCTGAACCCGCGGACGGCCCGGCCTTCTTCGCCATGAGCGCGATCGGCGTCGTCGGGATGATGGCCTTCATGGCCTTCGAGTTCACGGTGCGACCACCCCTCTGGGTCCACTTCACCGTGACCTTCCCCCTGATCGCGCTCGCCTGCGTCCTGAGCCTGCGCCCTTTCAAGGGCTGGCTGGTCTCCGAACAGTACATCCACAAGGCCGCCCCACCCGAATGGGAGAGCATCGGCAAGCACGGAGACTGACCCCGGTCCTCACCCTCCCCCTCGGGGGTCGACGAAGGCTCGCATGCGAGCCGAGGAGGTGATCGCGCAGCGATCGGGTGGGGGTGGTCCTGGACTGCCCTCGACCTTCATCACTCCGTGTTCCGAGAGCCGGGATAACCCTTCTCCCTCCCCTTCATGGGGAGGGAGAAAGGCGCGCTATTGTTCCCAATCATCCAAACTGGCCCGGATTCTCCCAACGAATTCAGTGGCAGTCTCGATTGAGACGCCCTGAGCTCGCCCTCATTGAAGATGGCCGTAGACTTTCTCCCGGTTCCGTCGCTTGGGAAGGGCGCAAGGCCTTGCGAGCTTGCTGCGGCGGAAGCGGTTGGAGCGGGAGCTCCGGATCCGTTTGCCAGGGGCCTTTGCCTCGGGA